>LFRM01164728.1_pt2 | contig 18273 bp, 8 predicted proteins | sample 618341 | NCBI WGS metagenome assembly LFRM01 (sample SAMN03654438, study PRJNA283298) | anaerobic digester metagenome | isolation source: pool of bioreactors CSTR01a, CSTR02a, and CSTR03a thermophilic anaerobic... | place: Denmark: Kgs. Lyngby | collected 2014-05-21 | reverse complement strand
TGCGGCTAATTTTCTTTAGGAGGCGTTTTTATGTCAGAATTAACAACCAACAAGACCGTTTTGGATTGGATAAATGATAAGATTTCTCTTGTCAAGCCCGACAAAATAGTCTGGATTGACGGAACCAAGGAGCAGGTTGAGGCACTAAGAGCCGAAGCATGCTCAACAGGGGAGCTTGAAAAGCTTAATGAGGAGCTGCTTCCCGACTGCTATCTCCATCGCACGGCTGTAAACGATGTTGCGCGCGTGGAGCATCGTACCTTTATCTGCACCCCGACCAAGGAGGAAGCAGGCGTTACAAACAACTGGATGGAGCCCTCACAGGCATACAAGATGCTCTATGACATTGCTGCGGACAGCTATAAGGGCAGAACTATGTATGTTATCCCGTATTCAATGGGTCCTGTCGGCTCACGCTTTTCAAAGGCGGGCATTGAGCTTACCGACTCAATTTATGTTGTGCTGAATATGTCGATAATGACCAGAACCGGAAAAGCCGTTCTCGACGCTCTCGGCGACAGCAATGACTGGGTACGCGGTCTTCATTGCAAGTGCGCTATTGATGAGGAAAAGCGTTATATCTGCCAGTTCCCGCAGGACAACACGATAATTTCAGTCAACTCAGGCTACGGCGGAAACGTTCTTCTCGGTAAAAAATGCTTTGCACTTCGTATAGCATCATATCAGGGCTATAAAGAGGGCTGGCAGGCGGAGCATATGCTTATTCTCGGACTTGAAAATCCCAAGGGCGAGAAAAAGTATATCTGTGCCGCGTTCCCGTCAGCATGCGGAAAGACAAATCTTGCAATGCTCATTCCACCCGAATCATACTCCCGCAAGGGCTATAAGGTATGGTGCGTAGGCGACGATATATCATGGATAAGAAAGGGCGAGGACGGCAGACTTTATGCCATCAACCCCGAAAACGGCTTCTTCGGTGTTGCGCCCGGAACCAACGAAAAATCCAACCCCAACGCTCTTGCTTCAACAAAGCAGGGCACAATATTCACCAATGTTGTCCATAACCTCGACAATAACACCGTATGGTGGGAGGGTCTTGATAAGAATCTGCCCGAAAACGCGGTGGATTGGAAGGGCAGACCCTGGAACGGCAAGACAAGCGAGGAGAAGGGCGCGCATCCCAACAGCAGATTTACCGCACCGGCAGTAAATTGCCCCTGCATAAGCTCGGAATTTGAAAATCCGCACGGCGTTCCGATTTCGGCATTTGTATTCGGCGGCAGACGCGCAAAGCTCGCTCCTCTTGTATATCAGTCGAGAGACTGGGCGCACGGTGTATTTGTAGGCTCGATTATGGCATCCGAAACAACGGCTGCCGCAACCGGAGCAGTAGGCGTTGTACGCCGCGACCCGATGGCGATGCTTCCCTTCTGCGGATATAATATGGGTGCATACTGGCAGCATTGGCTTGATATCGGCGCTTCGCTCGATGAAGACAAGGCTCCCAAGATATTTAATGTAAACTGGTTCCGTAAGGATGATGAGGGCAACTTCCAGTGGCCCGGCTACGGTGACAACCTCCGTGTGCTTGATTGGATAATCGACCGCTGCGAGGGCAAGGTTGACGCTCAGGAAACCGCTATCGGCTATGTTCCCTATGCAAAGGATATAAACCTTGAGGGAATAGAGGATGAGGTATCGGTTGACACTCTCGGCGACATACTCTCTGTTGATAAGTCTCTCTGGAAGGACGAAATATCAGGTATTGAGGAGTTTTATGCGCAGTTCGGAAAAGACCTTCCCGCTAAGCTTTCCGAGGAGCTTGAAATCCTTAAAAATAATGTGAAATAAGAGGTGCGGAAAAATGGCTGTGGAAAAAGACTTTTACAAGGGCGTTTATGCACTTATGCTTACGCCTTACAAGGAGGATCTCTCAGTCGATTATGACGCGTTTGAGCGTTACGCGGACTGGCAGGTTAATGACCAGAATCCGCACGGAATCTTTCCGGTGTGCGGCAGCTCAGAAATGACGGCACTCAAGCTTGAGGAAAGAATCCGTATAGCACAGCTCGCAGTCAAGCACAAGGGCGATAAGAAGGTATTTGTTACCGGAAACCTTGAGCCTTCATGGTTTGCACAGGTTGATGAAGTGAAAAAAATGGAGCAGACCGGCGTTGACGGCCTTGTCTTCACAACAAGAGGCATGGGTAACGACGAGGACAGACTTGTTACATACATTGCCGAGCTTGCCACTCATACCTCGCTTCCTATAATTATGTATGAATTCCCCGGTATGCAGCCCGCACCGAGAATAAGCGGAAAGTGCTACGGTGAGCTTGTGAAAACCGGCAGAGTGTACGGCATAAAGGACACAACGTGCACCATGGAGGGCATACAGGAAAAAATCGACAATGACGGCGGCAGTGCAATAATTCAGGCAAACGTTCCGTATCTCTTTAAGTCCTGGAAGGCGGGAGCCAAGGGTGTTATGGCTACATCCACAACCTGCGGCGCAAAGATATTCCGCAGAATGTGGGATTCCTTTACAGCCGGGGATTTGGCAGCGGCGGAGGAATATCATGCACAGACCTGTTTGCTCAGCTCCGCTGTTGACGAGGGCTTCACAGCTACCGCAAAATATATGGTGTCGCTTCAGGGCGTGCCTATGAACACCTATACCCGTACGGGCAGCACTCTCAGTCCGCAGAAGGCGGAGTTTATAAGGGTATGGCATGACTGGGCTGTTCGCAACGGCATTATGGACAAATAAAAGGAATAAGAGCCTCCCGGAAGCGGGAGGCTTTACTGCTGAGAGAGGGGATTTTTATGAGTAACGCGTTGACAACCGACGTATATCTGCTTGACTCCGGCTTCAAAAAATTTCTTGCCGTAATCGGCGGGGCGTGTCTTATGGGCTCGATGTGGCGCATAAGAGGCGACCACGGCTACGGCGGATTCTGGGGAATGCTGGTTGTTGCTGCCGCGATGTGTTTGTATATTTTTGCGCTCTGGGGCTTTAGAAAAAAAGCAAATCATGAGTTTATGCTGTTCACGGTGCTGCTGTTTGCCGTAACAAACGGAGGTTGGGGTACTCTTAATTCGCAGATAACAGGCTTGCTTGACAGCTCTGCGAAATTCCCGGGCGAGGAGGCAGTGCGATATATTGAAATAAATCCAGCCTCCGGAGTTGTTATAATGCTTTTGCTCGGCTTCGGATGGGCGCCGTTGTTTGCGTTCATGATGGCTCAGTTTTTCAGCAATAAAGAGTATAAAATAAAGGATACTGTTTTGGTAACTGTATTGTACTATGTCGTTCAGATTGTAATGAAAGCGACGCTTGCACATCCGATTTTAAAGCTGATATGTCCTCAGGCGGTGGAACTTTTTGAGCAGGGGAGCGCTGATAAAAATATGAGCGTGTGGCTGCTGTATCTAAAGCATTTTGATGATGCCTCTTTTGCAAAGAAAATACCGGGAGGAAGGAATTACTTCACTTCCGTTGAGATTATCGCGTGTGCGATTGCGGCGCTTGCAATATGTTTGTTCCTGATTTTCAAATACAGGGATAAAATTGCGGCAAGGCTTTCGTTCGGAATATGCTCGGCATTTGCCGCAGGCATAACTGTTGCGGATTTAATTATGTTTTTCGGCGGCGGCGGATACCGCGGCACACAGTTTGAGGTTCCGAAATGGCTTGAGGTTTACAATTGGAATTTGTGGGAGTATTTTACCGGCTTTATTACCGGCGGCTTGATAATGCTTATACTTGTAAAGATTCCTAAATCACAGCTTTTTGCTCAGAATCAGTCATCGGGATTCAGCCTTTCCGGTTTTGACCGCCGTGTGAAATTTATTGTGTATTTCCTGCTGTTTTCTCTCGCTTACGGCGCGGCGTTGGTGGTTCCGCTTGCGGTAAGGCTTGAGGATTTTGAGATAAACGGGGTTATGGTGAACCCGGATGGACTTGTGCCGGAAACCCTTACATATATTGTTGCCGGTGTTGCGGCTGCCGCAATTATATTTGCGTTGCTTTACAGAAACCTTTTCAAACGCGGGCTCGACACTCCGTCGGCGGTTCCGATTCAGGCGTTCTGCTGTGTGGCGCTGCCGTGCTATCTGGGCATATGCTACATTCTGTATTACTTTACCGGAAACGCGTATGCTCTTTCGGCTGAAATGTCACCGGTAACAACAGTGATGACCGCATCCTTGCCCGTGTTCGGACTTTGTTATACCGGAATCATAACTTTCGGCAGAAAAAATCATAAAAGTTTTTGACTTTTTGACGGAAAAGTCGTATAGTATTTATAAATACAACAGGGGGGCTGAAAATGTACAAAACCTACACAAAAAAAGAACGCAATATGTACTTGTTGGGAATGCTCGGTCAGAACATGATCTACAATATAATAGGTACAGGTCTTGCGTACTATTTCCAGAGCGTTATCTTTATTCCCGCCATGGCGTACAGCATCTTTTTTGCTGTTGCAAGAGTATGGGATGCCGTCAATGACCCCATGATGGGTACAATCGTTGACAGAACCAAAACCAAATACGGCAAATGCAGACCCTATCTTATGTGGTGTCCGTCGCTTATATGCCTTATCACCATATTGACCTTCGTGAACGGAATATACAGCTCGGGAAACAAGCCCTCAATCAATGTGCTTATCGTGGCATGGGCTGCAATTTCTTACACACTTTGGGGTATGTCATACACAATAGGCGATATTCCTCTCTGGGGTATAACCTCACTTATGACCGAGAGTGAAAAGGACCGTTCAGCCATCCTTGCACTCGCGCGTATTGCGGGCGGACTCGGCGGCGGAATAGTGCTGCTTACCATTGTTCCCGTTTCACAGGCAATAGGTAACGCAATAACCGAAAGCGTTCTTAACGGCGACAACACCAAGGGTCTTCAATACGGCTTTATAATCGTTGCTGTTGTGCTTACGCTTATAGGCTCCGGGCTTTTCCAGCTCGTGGGTATTTTCACCAAAGAGCGCGTAACCTCAAATGAGGATAAAAAGCTTACAATCAAAGAGAATTTCGGGATTATGTGGAAGTGCGAGCCTTTCCGCCGTCTTCTCATTTCGGGAATTCTCCGCAGTCCCACAATGCTGCTTATGACCGTTGCAATGAGTCTTGTTGCTTATTATTACGGTGATAACGGTCGGACAGATTATACAATGTATCTTATTATCCTCGGCGGTGCAATTTTCGGCGGTCAGTTTATCGCAATGGCGTTCACTCCCAAGCTTGCCGAAAAGTATGAAAAGAAAAAGCTTTATAACACCTTCAGCTTCGCTTCGGGTATTCCCTTTGCGCTTATTTTTGTGAGTTATCTTATAGCGCCCTCAAAGCTTGCCGAGCCGTTCTGGGTTGTAGTGTGCTTCATCCTGTTCGGTGCAGCCGGTGCGGGAATGGGCTCGATAACCGTTCTCCAGTCCGTAATGACCGCGGATACGGTTGACTATGAGGAATATCATACGGCTCACCGTCCGGACGGCGTATTCTTCTCCGGTCAGTCATTTGTCACAAAGCTTTCCTCCGGTATAGCTTCAATAATAACGGGTGTTGCGTATTCGGTGGTCGGATTTAGCGGAGATGCGGTTAAGGCGGTCAATGATGCACTCTATGCCGGCGCGAGCTTTAGGGCAGACCCCGCATTTGACGCCTACAGGCTTGCGATGTTCTTCCTTTGCTCGATTCCGCCCGCGATAGGAATGTTTATTTCAGTTATACCGATGAGAAAATATAACCTCTCCAACGGTGAGCATCAGCGCATACTCAAAGCTCTTAATGAGAAGAGAAATGCGGAAAACTCTTCAGAGGATGCGGAATAATTCGGATAATTGAAAATGCCGTTTGTTAATTGATTCAGCGTTTATGCCGCTGCACTCCGTTTCAGTGTTATCTGAAAATTGAGCGCGGCGGCTGCTACGTGCGGGCATGGTGGAATTGGCAGACACGTAAGATTTAGGATCTTATGCCGCAAGGTGTGCAGGTTCAAACCCTGTTGCCCGCACCAGAAAGAGGTTGCAATATAGATGCCTCACGAAAATCCCCGTTTGACGGGGGTTTTTCGCATATATCGGGCTGATTTTCAAAACCGTGTTTTATGTAAGCCAAACGGTGCTTTTTCTACTCTGACAGTATTTGAACCAACAACAACCGAATATCTCCCTAAATCAGCGGATAAGCATAAAAACTTATTCGCTATTTTTATGCCCGGAAATAATGATACGGAGGAATCTTAACGACAAGATTACAGAAAGAAATATCCCGCAAGCTCCACTCCATCGGATGCTCTTCCGAGCGGTTCAAGCAATAACAATCAGCTTGTGTTTGACACGTTTGACGACGCAGTAAAGTCCGGCCGGATGTACATCCATTGTTTCGCGGCGATAAAAGATTTCAGTACACAAGTAAGCTGTTCCATGCAAAACTTGAAGCGATACATATGCAGCAGAGCATGTTGAGCGTGGGACACTGCGCACCTGTGCGTCGTGAAAAATTCCGCCCTGCTGCGTAGCAGGGCGGAATGAACACGAACTGAATATTTGAGTTTTCAGTCTGTCTACTTGACAGGGGACACATCATGGGCACCGACTATCCGGGCTTTTACATATTAAACCGACATGTAAGTCCGACTGTTTTGTCGTCATTCGGATATTTCTATGGATGAGCCTTCTCCGATATGCAGCATCCACGCGCCCTCGGAGGTATTCAGTGCGGTTTCAAGCTCCTGTTTTGTATTAAACCAACCGACAATCGGTTCGCCGTACTGATCCTCACCATCCTTTTTAAAGAACCAGAAATACACATTGGGATTACTGAGCGGCTGTGAATAGCTTAAATCAATATAGGCCTTGCCGTGGAACAAAATCACGGAATTTTCAAGCGAAATAATCGAATCCGGCTGTACAGGATTCTCTTCGTAGTTGAAGTTCGGGCTGAATATTCCGGTGTAATCGTTATTGTCAAATTCAATACGGCTGTCTTCAATTGAAACCATTCCCGACAGATAACCCTTGTGTATGCGTACGGTGCTGTCGTTCATGCGTACATAAAAGCTCACATCGTTTGAACCGAGCGCAATCGGAGTCGGGTAATCGATGACCTCATTTGCGGTAATATCCGCAGTCAGTCCGGTGATGGTAATGTCTCCGTCAAAGGAGCGAACCGCTCCGGCAGGGTCGGACGAATTTACAATCAGCCTCGCGTCCTTATCCGCTCCGACAAAGGCGAGACTTCCCTTAGGTGTTCCCTCTGGCGAGTCCGGGATTTGTGCAAGCATAACCGTTGCCCCGTTGGCCGAATTGAGTGTTACGGTTCCGTCTATGGTGAATTCACAGTTGCCAAACACCGTAACGGAGCTTGTCATTGTAAGGTCATTTAAGGTAGTGCTGACGTTGTAAACTTCCGTATAATCGACCGCGCCGTTCCCCGAAAGCGTCAGGTTGTTCTCTGTAATCATCAGTTTGAAAAACGGCTCAACACCGATTTCGCCTGCGTTGTATTCCAGCGAATAACCCGAAACATTTTGCGCACCTGCGAGATAAGAGGCAACATCCTCTGTATGCGTACCGTCAGAAACCAGTATTCCGATAGCGCTGACGGGTTCTGACCACAGGGCGGTGATTTCCGCGTTTTGGGTTACAGATATGACGGTCTCCGTGACAGACCATCCGGTAAAGCGGCGCACCTCGCCGTTATGGTTGAAATACGGGGCAGGAACCGTGGCGATACTGAACTCTGTGCCCTCTGTAAGCACATACTCCTTTTGGGCTGTGCCGAGCGCGTCAAACTGACCGTCGCCTGCGTCAAAGGTCAGCGTATAAAGCTTTGTCGTCTTCCATTTCGCTGTGTATTCGGCAGCGCCGGTAACCGCAACAATTGTCGGCGTCCAACCGTCAAAGGTGTATCTTTCTGTTGCCGTATCCTGCTTTTCGGGCGTTTCCGGCACCGGAACGGTTCCGTAATCGGTAAGGAGAGAAACGGAATCCTGTTCTCCGGAAAATTTGCCGCCGTCCGCATGGAAGGTGATATAGTAGCTTCTCAGCGTTTTTTCGTACACGGCAGTCAGTGAAACGGTGCCGCTCACCGGATAACTGTCTGTGTAATTGTGACCGCTGCCGTCACTCCAACCGATAAACCGATAGGTATATTGCGCGTCGGGGGACTTTACCGGTGTCGGCAATTGGATTTGCTCATTTTCATTTGCGTATACGGTCTGATTACCTTCAAATACCCCACCGTCAGCCTGGAAGGTAACCGCGAAGGGCTTTCTCTCATAGACGGCGGTAAGCGTGACATTGTCCAGTCCAATCAGTGAAAGCGTATCCTCAACCGTATATATTTTGCCGTTAAAGCTCCAGCCGACAAAATTGTAGTAACTGTCGAGCGGAACAACCGTGTGATAAATTACGCAACCCGTGTTTGCCTCGGAAAGAGTGAAATCGAAGAGGTAGGTACCGTTTTGCAGTGCTACCGACTCCTGACCGAGCCACAATGAACCGGTATTCCCCAAAGAATCTCTGACATCCAAGGTGATTGTACACGTTTTCGGAACGGCGATAAACTTGAAGCTCACCGTGCAGATACCGTATTGACCGTTCGCGTTGGCATCGTAACGCAGCGAAAATCCGTCATATTGATAGGTTTCGTATACAGTCTCCTGCTTTTGCGGCACAAAGGAGCCGATTCTTTCGGCAATGTGGTCATAAAGCTCCTCGTAAGCGATGCCGGATTCAAAGGTAATTGCATCGCCGGCAAGCACCGCAGCTTCCGCATCCAGCTCAATGTTGTATTCTCTCGCTTTCTCTGCCCAACACAGCTGATAGCTTCCCGATTTTTCGGCTTTTTCGGCAACCGTGCCGTCGTCTGTCGACTTCCAATACATCTCATAGGTGTTTTCCTGATCCGGAAGCCGTGTCGTATAATATTTAGTGCTTAACGGTATGTCATGATAGATAAATCCGGAGAACAGAACGGTTTCTCCGTCCTCAGCGAGCAAGGTAATGTTATGTTTTCTCGCATACCGATAGTTCGCATGAATACCGCAGTTCTCGGTAATCGGCACTGTTGTCGCATCTACAAAAGCGGTTCCGTCCCATATTTCCCAACCGATAAACTCACGATATAAGTCATTTCCCTCATATTCGTCAAGCTGCGACCAGTTCTCTTTGCCGATGGGGTCGGTGATGAAGCCGCCGTCCGTGATTTTCTGCGTGGTATACAAATTACCCTCAGAACCGGTATATGTATAGAAGAATGCAGTCCAAGTATTCACCTGATGATGCCACGCAAGTGTGATATCCGAGGTGGGATAGATAATGCTCGCGGCGTTCAGGTAACTCTGCGCATAAGACGTGCTGATATAGCTGCCGCTTTCACAGGTAATCCGGCTTGTATATCTGCGCCCGTCATCAGGCGGAGCCGCCTCCTCAATCGTAACAGCTTCGCCCAGCTTGACCGTTTTTTGCGAAATCGTTCGACCGGCTGTTCTGTCAACAATCGTTACGGTGTATTCCGGCAGCTCGCTGTAAACCGCTTGATAGGTATAGGTCGTATTCTGACCCGGTACCGGCACATTCAACTCGTCGCTGTTGTCACCCTCAAGATCCCAGCCGAGGAAATACGCCGCCATCACTCCGGCACGCGGCTTTACATGATCGACTTCATAGCCCTTGCTGATTTCCAAATATTTGGTGTAGCCGGTGACGAAACCTGCTTGCGTGAGCGTTTTTTCCTCAAAATTAACGGTGTTGTTCGGTTCATACCGGCAGTTTGCATGCAACACCATATCCTGCGTAACCTTTTCAACCGGAATATCGAATTCTGCATGGCTAATGCCGATGGAATCGCAGAATTCATTGGATACATAAGCATCCCACGGTGAAATGGAGGTTCCTTCAAGATATTGCTTGGTTTGATACAGCTTGCCGTCAACCATAAATTGGACATTGTATTTTTTGCCGGTCAAATATTTTTGACTGACAAGCTTAATTTTATAGGTCACCGACGGTCTGTCGTCACCGAAGGTAAACATCGGACCGTTGTATACAAAGGTTATGGAGGTGTTTATCTCGTTATACTCCTCGTTCAGAAGTGCGTTAAGCACCGCCGGTCTGAGATGAACGGTTGTATTGCCCGTAGCCTTGACCGCGCCGTTCGGAAGGGTGAGTGAGCCGCCTACGGTTACGGTTGTATACTTGTTTATGAGTTCCTTCGCTTCCGATTTATTGAATACTTCGTTTGATTTTTGCAAATCAAAGAAAGTCGGCTTCAGGGAATCAAAATAGGTTTTCAGGTTAAAGCATACGGTGTCATAGGTGAAGCTGCCGTCCTTTACCTTGGTTAATTTTGAATCCTTGGTGACCGGTATTACAATCGGCTCGGTTTGCGTCTCATGTCTGCGGTTGAAATCCATCAGCACATATCGGTTTCCGGCGGTGTAAATTACTTCGTCATAGGAATACAGATTCCACTTATTCTCAAAGGTAAAGGCTTTCGCGAACAACTTGAGATCGAAATAAATTTTTGTGCAGAAGTAATAAGCGCCGGAATCCGCCTCGATTAATCCGGACTGTTTCCAGTCCTTTTCCATTTTCAGCAGATAATACCCGTAAAAGTCCGCCCGTATGCCGAGCTCCGCTTCCAGACCGATTTCAAACAGCTTGGAGCACGATGTAATCGTAATACCTAATTGTGCATTCAGCCCCGCCTTTACACCCGCGTGTCCGGCAACGTAAAAGTCGAATTCCCAGCCCGGCTCCCCCGGCTTGTGATACGGAACTATTTTATCGCTGTTCTTGTCCTTATACACGCCGATGGTGTAGGTGGTTGCGTAATCATAGCCAATGCCAACGCCGGCGCTCAGCCCGAATCGGACAACAAACGCAACCGGTATGTTGATTTCAACAGGACCGATGGTAAATCTGAATTTGCAGAAATCCTTACGGTATACTTCGACGAAGTCTCTTTCGGTTCCGTCGTACAAATTACGGAAGCGCCGGATATACTTATTGTCCGATTTGTACTCTTCACCATTTGCCGCGCTGATAATATCGTCAAGCTCCTCGGATATGTCAAATCCGCCGTTATCTGTTTTCAGCGTAACCGTAAAATCCACAGAGGTATCGGTATAAGCGGTGGCGCCGGCGTTGATTTCGGAGCCGGTATAGATGTTCCAGCCCACCTCCAGCTTCACCTGAGTGGCGCTGCAAATCTTTACATATTGTTTGAGGAGCAGCTTCGCTTCCACCGCGATATTTTTTGTTCCTCCGTTGAGTGAGAAGGTAATTGAAACATTTGTTTCGATGCTTGCGAAGTTGTTACCGAAAAAGTCCTTTTTGCCCTGGTTGACTCGTTGTCCCGTCTTGGGATCGATTTCGCCGACCTCCGCGTATCTTTCGTCCCAATAGCTGTTAAAATCATTCGTCTTTACGACGGGCGCGGAGGCGCTGATGCTGATATTTACTCCCGGTTTCGCAACATCTATGCCTCCCACCAGCGCAAGCGCTTCATCCATGGCTTTTTCGGCGTTTTGAGCGGACAAGTCATTGGATTGTGCCAAAAGCATGGTGTTTGATTGATAGTCGATATAAGCAGGTTTGCCGTAGGACGCCAGCACGGCTTGTTGGAATGTTTCAGAATCGTTTACGGCGCTCGCAATATAATCTGCGTATATGCGCATCTGCTCCGAGTTTTCTATGTCATGTATATAATTTTGGATGTCCTCCGGGTTACTGATGTCAATGATTTCATCTGCTTCTCTGTTTTGCTGATTGACATCAATTTCATCGTAAACCTCTTCAATGGCACAGGGCGTTACCTGCAAACTCCAGCTTGTTCTCCCGTTTTCCTGATTGGTAGTATGCTGAAGAACCTCTGTTACCTTGTAATAGATTTTGCCACCGTCCAGACTCGGCACACCGAGCCTTGCCCCGACAGCATACGAGCTACCGTACACATGGAGAATACTTTGGGCTTCATCACTGGTTTCTTCAAGCGAAATTAAATCGCAGGCGCTGATATCGCGCAGCTCATCGGAAAGCTTATATGTTTCGGTTTCTTCTCCGAGAATCGTAAAGCTGTATTCACGTACACCGGTGTCAAGACCGTAAAACGAGACGGTTTCATCCACCAGCTTCCACCAATAGGTTCCCTTGGATGTATATACAGCGGACAATTCATATTGATTGTTGCCGAGCGCCGTTACCGCGATTTCCGGTGTTTCGCCGAAAAGTGTTTCAAGACAAGCGAAATCCGCAAGATTTGCAGCAGTTATTTCGCGCTCGGAGACAATCACGATGCGGTGCGTCGGCTCGACAAAGCCCGCGTCATGACATACAGGCATATAATACGCATCGGTATCCAGCTCGCTGTATATCGGGTAAACCGTCAAATCCTTTTTCACCGGATCATCTGAATAAAACGGCTGCGTAGTGTCAGCGGTTAAAAACCAGCCGTCAAATGATTTTCCGGATTTGGTTAATATCGGTATCTCATCAACTGGAACGGTGCCGCCGTCCGGCACGGCAAAGGCTTTCACGGTTTTCTGTTCTGCATCCAAAAAGCTGACGGTATGATTGCTGCCGCCTGCCGAATCGGGCAGTGTGACCGTAAGTGTCAGGCGAACCGTTTCGCCGTTGACAAAAACGTCCTTTGTTACAACAAAAGGAATCCGGGTTGTCTCCGCGTCCGCGGCAGCGGCAGGCAGAGATGCGCCTACTGTGGCAAAAGTGCCCACTATCAGAACGAGGGTCAAAATCATCGACAACGATTGCCGTATTTTCTTTTTCTTTACAATCAGTAAAAGCGCCGTCACAAGAGATGCGGCGAAAAGAATAAACCAAAAGGCAGGATTTGCGTGAGCGCCCGTATCGGGCGAAGGCTCGCCGGGTACGGCTGATAATATCAACGCATCCGTCGTAATGCTGCCGTTGGGGGCAATGGAAAGATTGCTGTCGGACATTCTTCCCGACAGCTTTCCGTTATCCGTTGCGGTGAGCTGATAGCCTACATCTGTTACTTCATATGCATTGGTATTTGTGATTTTCACTTTGACCGGAACAGTGTTGTTCTGTTCCGCGTCTGTCAATATCTCAGCTTCAAGTCCGCCGTTTACCGCAGCGCTGGTTGGCACATTCGGGACTGTCTCTGTCGCCGACACAGGTATTGAGAGGAAAGAACACATTGCCGCAACCAAAAACAGGCCGACCAACAGTTTTGTAAATCGTTTCATACTGCACCTCCAAAAAAATCCTGTATACTGATTATAATACAGTATACAGGATAGCAAATTATTTCGGTACACCCGAAAACGGTCAAAAAAGTATGGGATTTTCAGACAAATGCGGCAAGCTCTGAACGCTTTTTTACGCCAGTTTTATCCTTTGCCGCCTGCAAATATGTTTTGACGCTGTTAATCGAAATGCCCATACGGGCGGCAATTTCAAGGTTCGTTAATCCGAACACGGCTAACCGCGCTGCCTCCAGCTCTTTTGCGGTCAACTCATTTGTATGGCTGCGATGCAGGATGGTATTGTGAACGGTGGCCCATCCGCCGATTAAACGGTTGTACAGCGCTTTCATCTCAGCAAACGCGCCGGTGTCAAGCCTTTTCATGCGTTCGTCAATTAGGGAATCCAGATTAAACCGTTGTTCGGCAAACGGCGCGTAGATACGGTCGGGCAACGCGAGGGCAAGCGCGCGGTCAATATGAGCAATGGCGAGGTCGTCATTCCCGGCGTGGTGATAACTGGAAGCGCATATAAGTCGCATATAAATCTCGGGGATAATTGCTTTTTCTCTCGCTGTCTGAGAAATCAGCGGCTCGCAAATGGCGGGAAGCAGAAACAACTGACCGTTAAAATCTTTGCTGTCCAGTGGTTGATTTTTCACCATCGCGTCACCGCGGATGTATATGTATTTGATATAGTGAACCCGTGCGGCGGGATAATAGCCGATTGGCAGCGAATCAAAGCAGCCGCGGCAAAACCAGTCCGGATAGGCGGACATATCGTAAATCGAAGCGCCGTAAACAGCAAGCCATAGCTCTTTTCTTGCCCGGCAGTCGTTGTCGGGACAAGGCATTTTCTGAATCAGGCTCCGTGTGTTCAGCCAGTCGTCAACATCCCCGCGGTACAACGCGCAAATTCCCATGAGAAAGGCGGCACCTATTCTGATTTCAAAGCTTTCGGAGGAGTCAAACAGCTTTTTTGATAACACGTCAGAATCATGAATATCGCCATGCAGATAGGCAAATTGCGCTTTCGTAAGCTCCGCCGCCTCGGGATATGCGCAAAGCGATTTGAGCAATTCTGCTTCCGTTCCCGGCATATGGTATGCCGCACCGAGCACCGACCAACAGATTTCCTCCGGCAAAGCGGAGGCTTCCTGTGTTTCCGCGACGTCTTTGTGTCTGCGGTCTGCCGGACGCTGCACATCCTCCGGAAGCATCCAAAGTCTTCCGAAGCGTACAGCGCCGGGCAAACGCCCGGCGCGGCAAAGATTCTGTATATAGCGTGGTGTAATACTCCAGCGTTCACTAAGCTGTGTCACGGTTATATAATTCAAAACAGCCCCTCCAATTATGCAATCATCTGCACCGCATTATTCTTCGCTTATACGAACAATATACAATAAAAATCAGAATTTTCATCTCCGTGCATGCCGTTCGCATTTTATTCCCGGCTGCTCGGACAAACAATCCTCGGAATCGAACGGTGTGGAAAAAGCAAGAAGCCGGGTAAGGAATGTTTACTCGACCCTCGCCTAAAACCGCGATGAATGGTTCATTTTCAATTGATGACACAGCCATGCACAACGATATAATCGCGTACCTCCGGCGGTCAGCGCCTCGCGCACGGTGATGCTGACACGCATCATCATTTACATGACTATTCTATCATAGTTGGAACAATTTTTCAACCGATAATTACGCAATTACGGGTAGGGCACATACGGATAAGAACCGAGTGGATTCTCAAAGTAATTTCCGGGATGGGAATAACTCAACAAGTTTATTGCGTAGAAAAATATTGTTGTATTTTTGAATATAAAAATTTATGCTATAACCCATATGTTTTCGCCGGTGTGATGGAATTGGCAGACGTGCCGGACTCAAAATCCGGTGGTAGCGATACCGTGCGGGTTCGAATCCCGCCACCGGCACCAAAAAGAAAAGTCCGCTTCGGCGGGCTTTTCTTTTTGGTGCAGTTCTATTCGCGCAAGCGCGAGTTGTATGCGCCTGCTGGCGCGTGATATTGCCTCGGCAGTTATATGCGCTACACGCGATTCAGACGCGAATAGAATATCACTTCGAGCGCAGCGAGAAATATCACTCTTGTCGTAAGGCAAGCATATCACCCTGACAAAATTGGCATATCGTTTGCAAAATAAACAACGATATTGTATAATAATTTCATGAACAACTCTACAAAGTCGGAATTTGTGCGTGCGCGCACAAATTAATGAATAGTGAATAATGAATAATGAAAAATTGTAGGCGGGACACCCGCACCCGATTATAATGCCGTGCGCAGCACCCGAAATTATTCATTATTCATTAGCGCAGCGACTTCATTATTCATTTGCGCAAAAGCGCACAAATTCTGATTTGTTTATTCTTTTTTCGGTCGGCGGAATGGTTATTCTAAAAACAATCTGTCTGCCCGAATTGTCAACGGCGACACGCCGTCAAATTTCCGTTTGTAGGTTGAACTCTGCATCTGCTCTTTTTGTATGCGTTAGGTTGCTTATTGTGTCCATTATACGATAATCTCCCAGGGCATCTCAGACGCCTGAATCTGAATCTGAAAGGATATCACAATGAAAATACTTGTTATTAACGGCTCGCCTAAACGCGAGAAAAGCGATACGCTGCACTTGACCCACGCATTTTTGGACGGGATGAACAGCGTGCATGAAAACGAAATCAGATATATAAATGTAGCCGAAAAGCATATTGAATACTGTCTCGGCGACCTTAGTTGTATGAAAAACGGCGGCAAATGCGTTCACAATGACGATATGGCGCAGATACTCGGAGATATTCTCACAAGCGACATGCTGCTTTTTAGCTTCCCTCTTTACGGATTCGGAGTCCCGGCGCCTCTCAAGGCACTGCTTGACAGAACACTGCCGCTCGGCTCGCTGGCTATGAGAAAGGTAGGGGACCGTTATGAGCACGTTGAGCAGGCGGATTTTTCTCATCTGCGTTATGCCGTAATCAGCGGTTGCGGATTTCCAAACGCGCAGCACAATTTTGACGCTCTGCGGCTTCAATTTAAGCTTCGTTTTCCGAACGGTGTCTTTATGCTTACGGTATCCGAAGCCCCCATGTTCAGCGCAATTGAGGCGGCTGCTGTAACGGCACCGTTTCTGGAGCTTGTCCGGCATGCAGGACGGGAATATGCAGAGTTCGGTATAATATCCGACGAATTAGCAGAAAAACTTGCGGTTCCTATGATTCCGGAGGAAACATACGCCGCCATCTGCAACGGCAATGCTTAACAGAGAGCTCGGATTAGTCACTGAACAAGAAGAAAGGTAAATCGGAATTTGCGCGTAAGCGCACAAATGAGTGTTTGTCGAGTAAATTATGCGTTGCTCAAGTCCTCATTCAAAAAATCAAACGGATATACTTTTGGCGACCTTTTATTGCGGAAACGGACGAATCTTTTTTGCTGTTGTTGACACCAAAACGCTCTTGTGATATATTGAAAAAAAACAACCATTTTTGTTTATTGATTTTTGTGTGTTCTTTCATAAAGTGTGATAAATATTACCGGCTCCGGCGCATTAATTGCACCAATAGTATAGATATAGTAAAGGGTGAACGATAAATATGAGCAGCATTTTATCATTGCTTAACAGTATAATATGTATTATTTCAATACTTTTTTCATCTGTATTTTTGCCGGCGGAAAGCGGTCTTCAGTGGAAAAAGGATAATATCACTGTTTATTCATCAGTGAACGGCGCATATTATCCGCGTATTATCAAGCTTGACAACGGTACGCTTTTATGCGGCTTTACTACAAGCGATAATTTAAGTAAAACCGCAGTTAAGGTGCTTGCAAGCAATGATGGCGGCAACAGTTGGAGCGATGAGCCGGTTATTGCAAGCTGCAATCCGGAATATAACTGTGATAATGCCAATTTTATTCAGCTTGAAAACGGCGACTTACTGCTTGCATACCGTGCGGTGCTTACCCATAACGATAAAACTTATACTTCACTTCGCACATCTGTCAGTCACGATAACGGCAAAACATGGTCTGCTCATTCGCTGATTGTTGAATATACAAATCAGCTTTTTAAAGGTGTCTGGGAACCGCACCTTTTCTTCATCGGCGATACTCTCGCGGTGTTTTATGCTAATGACAGTCTTATTAACAACGGCGATTTAAAGGACTGGCAACAGAACATAGAATACAGATTGTTTGAAAACGGAGCATGGAGCGAAAAGCATATTGTTTCGTCCGGAGTTGAAACAAATTCGCGCGATGGTATGCCGGTTTTGTGCCGTTTGCTCGATGGCTCATATGCGCTTGTTGTAGAGGGTACAAAGTCAACAAGCCTCAAAAACATAAAAAACGGAATGTTTATTAAGCTCATGATTTCAAAGGACGGACTGAATTGGGATGCCCAAAAAGCTATTAATATTTATTATCCGGAGGATTCCTCGCGCAGTGCAGGTGCGCCGGGAATAACCTGTTTGCCGGATGGCAGAATTGCGGTCTCCTTTCAAACCGATGAGGACTGTGCCGGGGTTGGCAGTATACCTGAGGGAAAAGGCTACACAATGAAAGTTATGGTGTCCTCTCGTCCCGTAACGTCATTAACAAAGCGTATTGTTTTTTCATCGCCTGAGGAGCCGTTTGAAATGCCGGACGACAAATATGCGCTTTGGAGCGCAGTGTTCTGCATTGATAATGAGCTAATTGCCGCTACGTGTACAAATCTAAACGGAAACAGTATTCTTTTGAAGAAAGCGGATATTTAGTATTATAAAGCTAAAAGCAGCCGAAAGGCTGCTTTTTTCAATGAGTTTTTAATCAGGTTGTCTTATATTGATTTTCATGTCCGCTTGCGGTCGCTGTTAAAGCAGCACGGTGTATATCTCCTGCCCGCCGTTTACGTAAACCTCCAGAATGTATTTATCGCGCAATATTTTTAAATCCCTCAGCTGTCCGTTATAAACCACGGGGTCGCGCCCCGTGCGCTCAATTTCAAAACCGGATTGTGTCAGCCTTACGGCGGGGTCTTCGGTCTTCAACAGATGTTGCAGCTCGTGCA
>LFRM01229287.1_pt1 | contig 18293 bp, 17 predicted proteins | sample 618341 | NCBI WGS metagenome assembly LFRM01 (sample SAMN03654438, study PRJNA283298) | anaerobic digester metagenome | isolation source: pool of bioreactors CSTR01a, CSTR02a, and CSTR03a thermophilic anaerobic... | place: Denmark: Kgs. Lyngby | collected 2014-05-21 | reverse complement strand
TTTATTAATAATGTCTCTATTCTACACTAAAAAATTGAACTTTTTATTAAAAACAAAAAAATTAAAGGTAGATTATCATCTCCACCTTTAATTAAATAATTTAAAGATTTTACTCTTTAAAAATATATATTTCTAATCCATATTTTCTTCAAGCATATCAAGAAGTTCATTAAATCTTCTTACAGTTGCTTCAAGGGGCATTTTACTTGTCATATCCACTCCTGCCTCTTTTAAAGTCTCTACAGGATAGTTACTTCCTCCAGTTTTAAGAAAATCGATATACTTTTCTACAACTTTCTCATCATCACTTTCTAAAATCATCTCTGCGAAAGCACTTGCTGCAGCGTATCCTGTTGCATACTGATAAACATAAAAATCTCTGTAGAAATGAGGTATCCTAGCCCATTCCATTTCAATCTCTTTATCAATAACAATCTCTTCTCCAAAATATTTTTTGTTTAGCTCCATCCAAATATTATTTAGATTTTCTGCAGTTAATGGAGTCCCTTCAATTAAAGAATCGTGAGTGATTTTTTCAAATTCAGCAAACATGAGTTGTCTAAATACTGTTGTACGTATTTGCTCAAGCTCTTGATTAATTAAATAAAGTTTTTTCTTTTTGTCTTCTTCATTTTCAATTTGATAATGGATTAATAGTTTTTCATTTGTAGTAGATGCAACTTCAGCTACAAATAAAGTATAATCTCCATATATATATGGCTGAGTTTTTCTTGAATAATATGAATGAATAGAGTGTCCCATCTCATGAACTAAAGTTGATACATCTCTTAAATCCTTATGATAGTTTAGTAAAATATAAGGCATAGTATCATAGGAACCTGAAGAATAAGCACCACTGCTTTTTCCTTTATTCTCGTAAATATCAACCCATCTATTTTCTATTCCTTCTCTAAATATATTAAGGTATTCTTCTCCAAGAGGTTTTAGTCCTTTAAGAGAAAGCTCAACTGCCTCATCAAATTCAATTTCTTCTTCTTCTATATCTATAACCGGAACATACAGATCATACATATGGATTTCATCAAGCCCAAGAAGTCTTTTCTTAATATCTACATATCTGTGAAGAGAACTTACTCCCTCTGAAATAGTTTCAAGACTATTTTCATATACTTCAACAGGAATATTATTTGGTGCAAGTGAGGCTTCTATTGGTGAGCTATATCCTCTAAGCTTTGAATTTAAGTTGAAAGTTTTTATACTAGAAGTCAAAGTTTGACTTAGTGTATTTTCAAAAGATTTATAGGTTTTAAATAACTCCATAAAGGCATTTTCCCTAAGAACTCTGTCCTTTGATTGGATAAATAGTCCATAACTTCCTTCTGTTAATGTGTGAAGTTTTCCATCTTTATCTTCTACATCATTAAATTTCATATCTGCATTTGTTAGCATTCCAAATACTCTACTCGGAGCTCCAAGAGACTCTGAAAGTGATGCTAGTAGTTCTTCTTTTTCTTTACTCAAAACATGGTCTTTATCTTTTACAATTGATTCTATATAAAATCTATAAAGTTTTAAGTCCTCATCCTTTAAGTAACTTTCTATAGTTTCGTCATCTAAAGCAAGAAGCTCTGGAGTAAAATAGCTTATCATTGCAAAGTACTCACTTGCATAGCTTTGTATTTGCGAAAGTATCCCTTGCTGCTTTTGATTTGTTGTGTCTTCATCACTTTTCATATTTGCAAAAACATATAGTTTTTCAAGAATTCTAGTATAAGTTTCAAAATCCTCGAAAAAGGAAATTAAAGATTCTTTCTCATTTAATTTATCCTTGTAATTTTCTAATACAACAGCTTCTTTTTTAAGTTTTTTTAGTTCTTTTTCAAACCCATCATTAGATGAGTAGATTTTTTCAATATCCCATTTAAATTTACTATCAATTTCTTCTCTTTTTAGTATTTTAGTGCTCAAAATAGCCTCCTATAATTAAGTTTATTTTTCTTCTAAATTATATTATATAGTATTTGATATAGCTTTTACACGATTTAATCTCTACTCTTATCTTTTATTTGAAATTCTGTATACTAATTAAAGCTTTCTAAGATTTTATCATATATAATTTTAAGATTATCTAATATGTCTCCCTCATCTTCAAGTGAATTAATTTCAACAGTTTTACCATTTACTTCTCTTGCCAGGGTCTCTGATACTCTAGGAGATGCTTTCTGTTCTAAAAATATTGTTGTTATATTGTTTTCTTTCACATATTCAATTAAATCTCTAAGCTTCTTAGGAGTCGGTTCTCCTTCTTGAAAGGGACCTTCTATGGATTTTTGGACTAGTCCCATTTCCCTTGTTAGGTATCCAAATGCAGCGTGACCTGTTATAAATGCTTTTCCCTTATGTGGCTCAAACTTCTTATAGTACTCATCTTTAACTTCTAAAATATCCTTTTTAAAAGTTTCAAGGTTTTCTTTGAAAAAATTTTCATCTTCAGGAGAAATACTTGATAGCTCCTTATATACATTTTCTGACATAACTTCTAAGGAATTAAGGCTTAGCCAAATATGAGGATCGTACTTTCCGTGTTCATGGCCATGATCATCATCTTCTTCTTCTTCGCTATGGTCATCATCTTCACCGTTATCATATTCGCTAAGATTAATTAAATCCACACCTTTAGATAAATCTATAATTTCTAATTTTTTATTACCAGATACTTCTACTGCCTTTTCAACCCAAGACTCCATTTCTAAACCATTTATAAATAAAATCTTAGAATTTTTAAGAGTCTCCATATCCTTTATTGTAGGCTCAAAATCATGGGCATCGGATCCTTTAGGAACCATTCTATTAGTTTCTACTTTGTCTTTTCCAATAATATTAACTATTTCATCTACTGGGTTAATAGTAGTAGAAACTAATATTTTTTCTTCTTTTAAGTTTTTATTTTCATTATCTTCTCCAGCACCTGTACAAGCAGCTAAAGATAGCACAGAAATTAATATAAAAGATAATATTACACTTATTTTTCTCATTATTTCCCTCCTGTTGTTGCAAATCATTTGCATATGCTGATATAATAAGCTAGAAACTTTAAAATGTCAATATAAAGTTATATAATAAAAGAATTGTAAGAAATGATTGGAGTGATTTAATGATTAAGATAAAAGATTTAACTTTTTCCTATACAGGAGAAAAACCTTATTTAATAGAATCCATTAATATGAATATACCTGAGGGTAAATTCATTTCGATAATTGGAGAAAATGGATCAGCAAAATCTACTTTTGTTAAGCTTATCCTTGGACTTTTAAAACCTCTTAAAGGAGAAATTACCTTAAACAGTCAAAATATAGGATACGTTCCCCAGCAAATGGAAAGTTTTAATAAACAGTTCCCAATTACTGTTTATGAAGTTTATAAAATACATCTTAAGGCACTAGGTATTAAAAATAAGAATTTAATTGATGAAATCTTAGAAGATATATCTATGACAGAGTATAAGCATTCTCTTATTGGATCGCTTTCAGGCGGACAAACCCAAAGGGTCTTTATTGGTAGGGCTCTTCTTGGAAAACCAGAGATGATAATTTTAGATGAACCATCAACTGGAATGGATTCTAGGAGCCAAAATGAAATTAGAGCACTCTTGAAAGAGTTAAAAAACAAAGGAGTCTCTATCCTTACTGTTGAACACAATATAGCTGAGGCTATACACAACTCTGATTATGTTATAAGAATGAGAGATGGAAATGGAAATATTTGTGATATTGCTACTTTCAAAGATATAATCGAACATGATGAAGTAGATAATATGCTTGTTTATTCAAAGGAGGAGATTTAATGCTTTCTTATCCCTTTATGCAAAATGCATTGATGGCCGGAACTTTGGTTGCAATTTTATCTCCTGTTATAGGAATGTTTCTAGTACTCAAAAGATATTCAATGATGGGAGATGCTCTTGCCCACTCTTCCCTAGCAGGAGTTGCTATTGGAATTGCTATTGGCATTAGCCCTACAATCTCATCCGTTATATTTACAACCCTAGCTGCTTTTTTAATAGAATATTTAAGGCTTCATTTAAAAAGATACGCAGAAATATTAATGGTTGTTGTAATGACTTTGAGTGTTGGTATTGCAATTATTTTAGTTTCTAGTGGAATTGCAAATACTAATATAAATCAATACCTATTTGGAAGTATCTTAACTGTTACAAAAGCTGATTTATTAATGATACTTTTTGTTACCTTGATAACACTTTTTATTATTTACTATATTTATGAAGAACTTATCTATATAACTTTTGATGAAGATGGCGCAAATATTACTAATATAAAAGTAAACTTATTAAACTATATTTTCGCGCTTCTTATGGGCCTTTCTATTGCAGTGTCCATTAGGATAACAGGAGTTCTTGTTATCTCCTCTATGATTGTTCTTCCGGTAGCTTCAGCTATGCAGTATAAAAAGGGTTTTACAAAAACTCTTATGATTTCAATAATAATAGCCCTTATAGATATTATTTTTGGACTTATATTATCATTCTATTTAGATAGTGCTCCTGGTGGTACTATAGCCTTAATTAGTGTATTTACAATGCTTATATCACTTGGCATAAATAGAAACAAAATATAAAATAAAAAGTTTTAGGAATATATTACTTTTCCTAAAACTTTTTTTCTTTTTCATTCAACTTTTCCAAACATTCCCTACAAATTCCCTTAAGTTCTAATTTATGATCTGTTAACTTAAATCCGGTATCTTTAGAGATTAAATCTTCTATTTGCTGCATAGGGCAATCAAGGTCTAATTTTTTAAGACAACTCTCACACTCTAAAGTATGGTGATGATCATCTTGATTAAAACTATAATTATACTTATTATCTCCAAGATCGTACTTTCTTATTATATTTTTATTTTCAAAAAGATCAAGAGTTCTATAGACGGTACTGAGATTTATATATAAATCCTCTTTTTTACAGAGATTATATATATCCTCCGCACTAAGGCCTTTATCTTCTTTTTGCAAAATATCATATATAGTAATTCTAGGTTTTGTAACCTTAATATCTAAATTTCTTAGCTTATCTGATGTATTCATCCTTGTCTCCTTATTAACATCTTCTTAATTATTATACTTTTATAACCATATATTATCAAGTAACGGGTTTTTAAAATAAACTAATACATTAGAATTCTCTTTCCTTATAAGCCCTTTATAAGTAAATCAAAATAAAAAAACACATAAGCAAATATCATATTCTAATATCTTCAAATAAAAAATATAATCCTAGTTAATTTATTTAACCTATTATGATTAGTATGCTAAAATAGATATGATTATATTATAGGAGGAAAATTATGAAGAATTGTATTGTAGCCCAATCAGGAGGTCCAACATCCGTAATAAATGCATCTGTTATTGGACTTTTTGAAAAAAATTTAAAAGAAAATTTCTTTGATAAAGTTTATGGAGGTATAAATGGTATAGAAGGAGTTTTAAAAGAGGAACTTGTAAATTTAAATGAAGTTTCAAAATCAGATATAGATTTGTTTTTACATACTCCATCAGCTGGCCTTGGATCTTGTAGGTATAAACTATCTACTTATGAAAAGGATGACACTGATTATAAAAGACTTTTTGAAGTTTTTGAGAAATATCAAATAAAAACATTTTTCTATATTGGTGGAAATGATTCCCAAGATACAATTTATAAACTATCCGAATATGCAAAACTTAATAACCTAACTAAAACTAATTTTATAGGTATACCTAAAACTGTTGATAATGATTTAATGGAAATAGACCATACCCCTGGATTTGGTTCAGCAGCTAGATATATTTCAACAAGTGTTCTTGAGAGTTATCTTGATTCACTCGTTTACTCAGAAAACGGTATTTTTATAACTGAAACTATGGGACGAGACACAGGTTGGTTAGCTGGATCTGCGTGCCTTGCAAGATATAATGGAAAGCAATGTGCTGATATTATACTTCTTCCAGAAGTTCCTTTTAACGAAGAAAGATTCTTGGATAAGGTAAGGAAAATTTACAATGATAAAAAACATGTCTATATTGTAATTTCTGAAGGTACAAGAACCAAAGATGGAGAGTTTTTATCATCTACTAAAGCTCACAGCCACGATAGTTTTGGTCATACTCAGCTGGGAGGAGCAGGAAATGCTCTTAAAAATATAGTAGTAGATGCAGGCATAACACAAAGAGTTAAAGTTTTAGAGCTTTCTGTTCTTCAAAGAAGTGCCTTTCACCTTGCTTCAAAAGTAGACCATAAAGAAGCCTATGCTCTTGGAGAAAACGCCCTAAATCTTGCAAGAGATGAAGAGAACGGTGTAGTATCTGTGTTAAAGAGAAAATCAAATTCTCCTTATGAAGTAAACTACACAAAGGCTCCCGCTGCAAATATTGCTAACAAAGTTAAATATATGCCGAAAAACTATATTTCAGAAGATGGTTTTGATGTTACAAAAGAGGCTTATGAATACTTCTATCCTCTAGTAGATAAACTACCTGAATATAGAGTTTTCCATAATTACCACAATAAAAACGACTAAAATATATTTAATTATGAGTCTTAAAAGAGAAGTCTAACTTCTCTTTTTTGCTTATATTAATTAAAGTATTGTATAATAATATAGCTAAAATCAATAAACGAGGTGAAAATTTATGATAGTTATATCTTTAAAAGAAATTGGTGTATCCTTTGGAGTGAATACTGTTCTTGAGAATGTTACATTTAGTATAGATGAAGGTCAAAAGGTTGCACTAATAGGCGCGAATGGAGCAGGTAAATCAACATTATTTAAAGTTTTAACAGAGGAAATAAAAGATTATACCGGCGAAGTTTTTATCGATAAAGAAAAAACTGTTGGGTATTTATCTCAAAGCTTAAATTTAGACAGTTCAAATAATGTATACCAAGAGGCTCTCCTTGTCTTTAAAGAGCTCACAGACATGGAAGAAAAAATGCAGCTTCTTCAAATTGAAATGGAAAAACCTTATGACGAAGAAAATGAGGCTGAGCATAACAAAATTATTTCTGATTTTCTAAGACTTCAAGAACTTTATAATTTAAAAGGTGGCTTTACTTATAAAGGCGAAACCCATAAAGTTTTAACAGGACTAGGTTTTTTAGAAGAAGATTTTAATAAAAAAATTGAGGTGATGTCTGGAGGTGAGAAAACCAGACTTGCTCTTGCTAAACTACTCTTATCCTCACCTAATATACTTCTTTTAGACGAGCCTACAAATCATTTGGATCTTGAGGCTATAGAATGGCTTGAGGAATACTTAAGTTCATATAAGGGAACTATACTTATAATATCTCATGACAGGTATTTTTTAGACAAAGTGACTACTCATACTTTTGAGATGGTAAATGGGATGGTGTTTACATATAATGCTCCCTATACCAAATTTTTAGAACTAAAGGAAAAAAACTATGAAGTTTTACATAAAGCTTATAGCAAGCAGCAAAAAGAAATAAAAAGACAAAAAGAAATAATTAAGAGGTATCAATCTTTTAATAGAGAAAAAAGTATTAGAGCTGCAGAATCTAGGCAAAAAGTCTTAGATAAAATGGAGCTTTTAGAAAAACCACCCCAAGATGACCATACCTATAAACTCGCTTTTAAAAGTGAGATACAAAGTGGTAATGATGTCTTATTTGTTGAAAACCTTTCTAAGTCTTTTGATGATAATCTTTTATTCGAAAATATTACTTTTAAATTAGAAAAAGAAGATAGGATTGCTCTTATAGGAGAGAATGGAAGAGGTAAAACTACTCTTTTGAAAATTATACTTGATAAAATTAAGGCTGATAGTGGGAATGTTCATCTTGGCCAAAATGTAACTCTGGGTTATTATGACCAAGAGCAAGAAAACCTGAATATTTACAATGATATCTTTTCGGAAATCCATGATGAATTTCCTTACCTAACAGAAAGGGAAGTTAGAACATCCCTTGGAAGATTTTTGTTCACTGGAGAAGAAGTTTTCAAGGAAATAAGCACCCTATCTGGTGGAGAGAAATGTAGGGTGAGTCTTTTAAAGCTCATGCTTAAGAAATCAAACTTTTTAATACTTGACGAACCTACAAATCATCTTGATATACCTTCAAGAGAGGTATTAGAAGATGCCCTTAAAGATTATGATGGTACTTTGTTTGTCATAAGTCATGATAGATACTTTTTAAATAAGGCAATAAATACAATATTTGAGCTTAAAGAAGATGGGATTGATAAGTATCTTGGTAATTATTCTTACTATGTAGAAAAAAAAGAAAATCCTAATAGGTTTAAAGGCCTTGAAAATAAGGACTACTCATCTAAAACAGAATATGAAAAAGATAAGAAAAAAGATAGAAAAGAAAGACTTAAAGAAAAAAAGTTAAAAGAAGAGTTTAAAAATATTGAATCTGAAATTGAATCTTTAGAAGAAAAAAAGTCAAACCTAACTTTAGATTTAACTAGGGAAGAAATTTTTAATGATATAAATAAGTCTCTTGAAATATCTAGTGAAATAGATGAAATTGATTTAAAACTTGATTCTTTATATAGCTCCTGGGAAGAAATGGTATAATTTAAGTGCTAAAGGCCTTACTGGTTTTCAAGTAATGTTTTTAGCGCTTTTTTAAAGCTAACTATTTATAAACTTGATTGAAAATAGTTATATTTAGTCATTTCTTTTTAGTTTTTCCATCTTATCGATAGTATTATTATAAGATTTATCTACTTTAATCTTTTCGTTTTCATCTAATATAGATCTAAGCTCGCTGTTATTAATAAAGTCTTCTGAGGGTAAAATCTCATATATATACCTATTTTCTGCTTTGTACTTTCTAAGCCAGGTGGGTATATATTTAACTTCTTTTATTGTAACCTCGTTATCGGAATTTTTTTCTACTATAACATTTACCATTAAACCATTCTCTGTTAAACTTGTTCCAAGAATTTCTTCTCTTTGATTAGATAAATAATTACCTAAAGAGTAAATAACAAGTTTATCTTTACCATCTTTGACAATTATCTCACTTTCTTGCACTACATGGGGATGACTTCCAAAAATAATATCTCCTCCCCAATCAACTATCTTTCTAGCAAGCTCTCTTTGATGCTCCGAAGATGAAGTATTATATTCTATTCCCCAGTGCATAAAGATTATTTTCAAATCTACCTTTTCTTGCTTTAAAAACTCTAAATCATTTTTTATTTTTTCTTCGGCTATAAAGTTTACTTTTTTACTTATACTATTTATATTAGATGTACCGTCTATTGAATTAATAGCATATGTATAAGATAACATTCCTATTTTAATTCCATTAATTTCTTTTATTATATGTTTATCGCCATTTTCTTCTTTTGAACTACCAATATTATATAAATCATATTTTTTTATCGTTTCTAGAGTATTCTCAAATCCCTCAGTTCCTTTATCATATATATGATTATTTGCAGTTGTAAGTCCATCAAATCCTGCATCTTTTATAGACATTACACCTTCTTCAGGAGACTTAAAATTAGGATAGCCTGTATACTTACCATCTAGTGAAATTGTCGTTTCAAGATTAGCAACAGCTATATCGCTGAATTCTAAGTAGTCTTTTACATACTTAAAATTATCTGAGAAATCGAGTATCCCATTTACATATGCCGCATCTACTTGAGGTATATGATACATAATATCTCCAGCTGCAATAATAGAAACCCTAGCCTTTTCTTCTATCACAGGCTCTTTTTCTATTATTGGTTCTTCTTCTTTTTTATCTGAGACAATTTTTTCTTTGATTTCTTTATCTTTTGTAGGTACTTTTTTATTATTATTAGCTATATTATAGCCTGGTATTATAAGAATTAACAAAACAAATAATATAATTATCCGCATATATTTTTTCATAGCTTCTTATTCTCCCTAATTTTTTTATTTAATTGAATTCTTAGGCAAAGCACTTTTTCATTATTCTTATAGTAAAGTATTAAACAATATAAATCCAACTGTATTTATTGAAAAATTTGCAAACATATGAACAATCCAAGAGGGATATATACTTTTACTTTTCTCGTTTAACTTTCCAAAAATTATACCCGATATAAAAAGAGAAAAAATCAAAAGTAAAAACAGATAGATATTAAACCAATTATTCATAATAAAAACATGGTATACAGAAAAAAATAAACTGCTAAAATATAAAGCGAAATTCCCTTTTGTTACTTCTTTTAATTTTAAAAATGCGAAGCCTCTAAAAAATACTTCTTCTATAAAGGAATTAAAAAATGAAATGTATAAAGATGCATACAAGAAATTGTTTTTATTTACTCCTACTTTTTTAGTTATATTTTCTGTAACCTTGCTAAAATCAAAAAAGTTTCTAAATACAAAAAAAGATATTAATATAAATATATACACAATAATTCCTAAAGCAATTTCTTTCCTTGTATTTTTCGAATCAGTTTTGAATAGTTTTTTTATAGGGCTTGAAAATACTTTTTTTCTTAAAATTAAAGGTATTAAGAAAAACAAACTAAATTTTATAAGGGCTCTATATTGATATTTAATTGATAAGACTCCATCAATTAAAATCATTATAAAAACGAGCAGCACAGTTAATGACACTATCTTCCACTTATTATTTTCCGGCAAATTGAACTCCTCTTAAATACGATATTTTGCAAAAATTTATTTATAAAGCCTATTTTTAGTAGTTTTCATATCAATAATTTCTATAAAAGTACCAATTAAGAAGGCTAAAATGGTTACAATTATAAACACTAAGCCTCCTGCAATATTTGTGTTCCCAAGATGACTGTTATAAAGGTCCATAGTAGACTCAGCTATGAAAGCTATAGTTGTTCCACCTAAGAAGATAACTGAAAACTTTGATTTATTTAGTACAAACCCTATAATACCTAGAAAAAGAAAAGGGAAAACTAAAGCTTTTATAAATCTCGCATCTGGAACAGAAAGATATATAATATAATAAATTGCGCATATTGACGTAATATAAACAATTGCTGCATATATTATTTCTTTTATTTTATACTTTAAGCTTTTCACAGTTATCAGCCCCTTTTATAATAAGTCTATGTGCTAGCCATAAATTATTTCTATTCTTTTACCTTCTAAGTTTTTTCTAAGAATTTTAATTATCCTATCATAATCTTTTAATCTATAATGCTGAATATCCTCAATTCCTTTGCTTACAAAAATTATTTTTACATATTCATTTCTGCTTATAGTAACTTTTTCAATATTATCAAAATCTCCCTTAACTATTCCTCTCACGCTTCTAAAGCCCTTTGTTGTTATGCCAACTCTAAGAAAAGACATGATAAAGGATACTATCCCTAAAATTCCTAAGAGTAAATGAAGCCTACTTTCTGAAACTTTATAGGTTAAAAACAAAATTAAAACAGATCCAGTAGCCATAATAATATAATCTTTTGTTTTTAATATTCTTTTTATAAGCAAATTATTTATATCTTTAATATAAATAAATATTAATCCAACAAGTATTAGAATAAACAAAATCAAAACAAAATTTATACTATTCATACGATCCATCCTTTTTGTGTGAAAATAAGAGTAAGTTTAAAAAGTAACCTTGTTCATATACTATTATATCTCAGTATTTTTATCTAAATGTTTCAAATTTCTTAAGATTTGTATAAGACTGGTAAAAAAAAGTTTATTAGTCTTTATTTTCTATAAATTCGCTTTATTGTTTTTTTCTAAATTTTCTACTTTTAAAAATACCAACAATAAGCATAATAATTACAAGTATCATAACTAGGTTGTAGTATATGTTTGGAATTTCAAAGACAAACCTGTCTAAAACTATCATAACTACAAATATTATTATTGCTATATTACTTATTTTTTGACCTTTCATTTTAACCTCCTAACATTCTTTTGCAGATATTAATCAATTATATATTATATAAAATACAATTGAAATCAATTTAAGTAAAAAGCTCTCTTTTATTAATTAGGCTTAATTTGCCTATTAATAAGAGAGAGCCTAAATGCTACTTTTAACTTACATCAAGTATCTTGTAATTATTATTTTTCATCAAGTATAAGTTTAAGATCTATTTCCTTATTTTCTCTAAATATTTTAACAATAACTTCATCGCCTTTTTCTTTAGAGTTTTTTATCTCGTTTATATCTATTACACTAGATACCTTCTGCCCGTCAAATTCTACAATAATATCTCCAACAGAAATACCTGACATATAAGCTGGTGAATTATCCATTACCTCAGCTACTAAAACTCCTACTGGTAGATCTCTTTGATTTGATATTTCTTCATTAATTTCTCTTCCGGCTATTCCAATATAAAGTGCAGCTTTAGATAAGGTATCTATTCTGGAAGTTAAATCGTTTATTGGAATTGCAAACCCAATTCCTTCTATATAATCTGAAGTAATTTTAGCTGAATTTATTCCTATAACTTCACCTACAGAATTGATAAGAGGTCCACCTGAGTTACCTCCATTAATAGCAGCGTCTGTTTGAATATACTGATATTCTGATCCTTCTATTTTAACTGTTCTGTCAAGTGCAGAAACAATTCCAGAGGTCACAGTACCGGCAAACTCTTTTGCAATAGGATTACCTATAGCAACAACAGTCTCCCCAACATTTACGTTATCTGAATCTCCAAGAGCTACAACTCCTGGGACTTCTATTTCTTCTTGTATTTGTATAATGGCTAAGTCATTTTGAGCATCATAGTTTATTACCTTTGCAAGCACTTCTTCTCCAGTATATAAAATAACATTTACCTCTGAGGCTTCGCCAACTACATGATAATTAGTTGCAATATATCCTTCTTTATTTAGTATAAAGCCAGTTCCTATATTTTCTGCATAGCCTTCTTGTGGATTAAAAATGCTCCCCGGTGTTCTTACTTTTACAGATACAGTAACAACTGCTGGTTGAACAAGTTTTACTATTTCTGGAATGCTCATCCCTTCTCTTTTGATAGGTGGATTTTCTTGTTTATTCTCTTTGTCATAGTTTTTCATTATTTCTTTTCCAAGTTTGGATTCACTAAAATAATTTGTTTCTGGAATAACATTATATGCGCTATATACTCCAAGAGTAGTTCCTAAAAACATAAATATCAATGCAATAGCAATAGCACCCAGAAAACCAATACCACGCTTTTGTTTTTTATTTTCTTTTTCATTATAGTTTTCATTATTATATTCGTTGTAATCTTCATTATTATTCATTTATATCCCTCCTAAATAATATCTATAGAAGAAGTCTTATTAGAACTTCTATCTTTATTTTATCTTACATCACAACTATAGTTTAGACGTTTTTTATTAAGTTTCCCTTAATAAAAATTAAAATTAATTTCCTTTAGTTTTTTCAAGAATAAAAACTTTTCGTATCAGCCTATTTAAGGCTGCATTAACTTCATAAGAACTAGATAAAATAACATCATTTATACTATTTCTAACATAAACAACTTCACTATCAGTGGAATACTTCAGGTAAGCATCTTGGTTAAATCTATCTTCTTTTTCCTCACTTGTGATAAGGTATACTGGATTATCTTCAAGTAAAAATTCATTTATACTAGTCTTTTTAAAAGTATTTAAGTCTTCTGTTTCTTTTTCCATAGCTTCAATGTGATCTTTACTTAAATGAATATTTGAATAAATCTTTTTAGTTTCCTCTTCCTCAAAAGTATAAGTATCAAAATAATCTAAAACTTTTGTATTGTTAAGAAGCCTTGGTATTCCAAAAATTCCAAGAGTTTTATTCGAAAAAGTTCCTTCATTTTTAACTGAAAAATATTCATTTATATCAGGGCTACTAAGGGCCTGCCCTACTGGATTTATAAATATAGCTCCTATCACTTCATCTGGATAAAGATTTATAAATTCCTCCATTACAAGAGACCCATATTCTTCTCCAATGACTATGTATTTATTTTCAAATCCAAATTTTCTAAACATAAAATGTAAATCTTCCGCAATCTCTTTTGGAGTTTTCTCTTCGCCTTCTGTGTTGTCATAAGGTGGTCTATCATAAAAAAAGACTCTAGCATCATTATCAAAATTCTTCATAAAAGCTTGCCTATTTAAAAAAGTTTCTCCTATAACCCCGTCTACTATAACTGTATATTTACCAGTAGACTCTATTTTATAATTATAATCTGTTTTATTTATAAGTATATTTGATTCTTTTCCAAGGTTTAGATATTTTCTACTTTCCATATTTTCATATAAAGCCCCAGCTACTAAAAGTATAATTATTCCTATTACTACATAAACTATTAAAAACTTATTCTTCTTTTCTTTAGGCTTTTTACCTATTCGGTATCTCTCTAGGCTGTTTGAATCCTTAACATACTTCAAGACTAAACCTCCTTAGCAAAAGAAAGGTTTGGATCTGCATTTATATCAAAGTCGTCAAAGTCATTCTTGATATATTGATAGTATGCTCTGCTTCCAATCATAGCAGCATTGTCTGTACACAAAATAGACTCTGGAAATAATATCTTTACTCCTTCTTCATTTCCTCTGTCTATTAATTTTTTTCTAAGAGCAAAATTTGATGCGACTCCACCAGCAAGAGCAATTTCTTTTAATTTTTTTTCTTTAGCTGTTGCCATTACATTATCTGTAAGGACGCTTACTATAGCTTCCTGAAAAGAGGCAGAGATATCTTCTATATTAATTTCATTCCCTCTTTGCTTTTCACTATTTATATAATTAAGTACCGATGACTTGAGGCCGGAGAAAGAAAAATCTAAAGTATTGTCTTTAAAGGTTGCTCTTGGAAATTTAATTGCTAAAGGGTTTCCTTTTTTTGCCCTTTCCTCTATTTTAGGTCCGCCAGGATATCCAAGTCCGAGTGCTCTTGCTATTTTGTCAAAGGCTTCTCCTGCTGCATCGTCTCTTGTTTCCCCTATAATTTTATATTTATCATAATCAAGTACGTGGGCTATGGTTGTATGCCCACCAGAGACTATAAGGGACACAAAAGGCGGCTCAAGATCTTTATATTCTATAAAGTTTGCAGCAACGTGCCCTTCTATATGATTTACTCCTATAAGTGGGATTCCAAGGCTGTAAGCAAAACCTTTTGCAAACTGAAGGCCCACAAGTAAAGCCCCAACAAGTCCTGGACCCTTAGTTACTGCTATAGCATCTAAATCTTCTTGCCCTATTCCTGATTCTTTTATTGCTAGTTCTACAACCCATGGAATAGTTTCAACATGTTTTCTAGATGCTACCTCTGGCACTACTCCACCAAACTTATTATGTATATCAATTTGGGATGAAATTATATTTGAAAGTACTTGTCTACCATTTTTAATTACGCTACAAGCTGTTTCGTCGCAGCTTGTTTCTATTGCTAATATATATATATCTTTCATATTTTATTTAAAGCTTTCGCTTATCCTCCTATACTTATCTAAACTATAAATGCTTATAAACTTTCTTTTTACACTTATCTTTCATATTTTATCTTATATATTACTACAGTCTTTATTTTATCATATATCAAATTTAATGCTATAATTACAATATGTTACACGATTATTTATATTCTATATTAAAATAATTAAAATTTTATAAAGAAAAACCAAATATTTAAAGTTAAGAGGTGAAATAATAAATATTTATGAGAAATTATGCAAAAGTTGTTGTTAAAGGAACACCTATAACAAAATCAAATTTCAAAATGGTTAATAAAGATGGTAGGGTTTTTCTACCTACAAACTCTGGAACTTCTCATGACAGATATGCAAACTATGAAACCACTATTTCTTTAACTGCAAGAACTCAAAATCCAGGTATTGTTCTCGAGGAATCCCTTATAGCAATTTTAAAGGTATTTTATAAAAGTGAGAAAAGACATCCTGATACTATTAATATCACTAAAAGTATATTTGATGGTATAGAAAAATCAGGAATTATTTTAAATGATTCTCAAATAAGGAGAATTGTTATAGAAGAATATTATGATAAAGAGGATCCTAGATTTGAACTGGAACTTTTTGGCGAAAGCTTATTTAATCTTGATTTCAGAGTTTTAAAAAGAGAAGACAAAAAAGAGCCTATTGTTTACAATGACAGGAATAGTAAGGTTTATTCAAAAACTAATAATATAAAAAATGAAACTACGAGCAGCGTAAATATAGAAAAAAAATTAGCAGATAGAAGACAAAATGCACAAAAAAAACCAATCTCAAAGAGTGTCTGTCATGTATGCGGAAAAAAGCTTACAAAGTCAAATTATCTAAGTGCAGATAAGGGAAAAACTTTGATTTGTAAAAGCTGTTTTTATAAAATGATTTAAATTTTTAAAAAAGAAAACTCCTCAATAAGTACTCCTAATCTTTACCTTGCTTTTGGTATTTACTTATTTAGAGGAGCTTTTTAAATCTAAGAATTTCTATTTTAATTTAAGCTAGCTATATAATCTTTAGCCATTATTCCAGCTTCTTTTCCCTGAGAAACTATAAATTCAAGATCATATCTTATTTTCTCTGCATTTCCTACAACAAAAAGCCCATTTTCAGCTCTGTTCCGTCTAAATTTCTTAAATAACCTTTTTGAAGAGTCAAGACCTACAGATAAAATTAAACTGTCACAGTCTAATATTTTTTCATTGCTATTATTATCCTTTATTTTGACTCCAACAATCCTACCATTTTGAATTATCTGAGTTATTTTAGTATTATATAATATTTTAATATTCTCATAACCTAATATATCATCTAGATAATTACTTTTATTTTTTGATTCCTTTGAAGGTTCTACAATTGTAATATTTTTTGCTCCTTCGATTACGAGCATTTTAGATAGGTAAATACTATTAACATCTAGCCCGTATATTATGACTTCTTTTCCTGGAAGATATCCGTCGTTTACGATAAGTTTTCTTGAGGAAGCTACGCTCATAATTCCTGCAGATGAGCTGTAAGATATATTAAGCTGACCTCTTGGTTTTTCTCTTGCACCAGTTGCAAATATTATTGATTTAGCATTTATTTCCTTAACTCCTTCGGTTCCAGAAACTATTTTAATAGTTTTATCTTTATAAACATCTAAAACCAGGGTATTAAGTTTTACATCTATATCTCTTTTCAAAATTTCTTTTTTTAAATTCTCAGCTACCTCTACTCCTGTAAGTCCATTTTCCATATATCCATATCCAGATTCTATAAGTTCATTTAACACTCCACCCATATTGTCTTCTCTATCTATTATCAGTATATTTTTAAGTCCTGCATCATAGGCAGAAATGGCTCCTGAAATTCCAGCAGCTCCTCCTCCTATTACAACTAAATCATAATTCATATCTATCCCCTCAATACTTGTATCATTTTCTATATATTATTTTACCTTTTTTCATTGTTAAAACCACTTGATTTATCCCAAAATGATATGTTAAGAACTCATATGAGGGAGCGTCTATAAGTATTAAATCTGCATCCTTACCTTTTTCTATGGTTCCAATCCTATGGCTTCTATTTAAAGCAGCGGCGCTATTTAAAGTGACAGCAGTTAATGTTTCTTCAGGACTAAGCCCCATATTAATAGCTCCAAGAGCTAACATTAAAGGCATAGAATAGGAAAATGAGCTTCCAGGGTTAAAATCTGTCCCAAGAGCTACAGCTAATCCCATATCTATCATTTCACGTCCCCTGGCATAGTCTTCTTTTAAAGAAAATGCAGTAAGAGGTAAAAGAACTGGAATAACACCGCTTTCTTTCATTTTTAAAAGCCCCTCATTACTTGCTTTTAAAAGATGGTCTGCACTTGTTGCAAAAAGCTCTCCTGCAAGAAATGCTCCTCCTAAATCATTTATCTCATCAGCATGGATTTTTATATTTAGGCCCATTTCTTTTGATTTTTTAAGATAATATCTTGATTCATCTACAGAAAACACATTTTTTTCTGTAAATATGTCTGCAAATTCAGCTAAGTTTTCCTCAAGTATTATTGGAGTCAGCTCATCTAATAAGAAATCTAGGTACTCTTTATTTTTTCCTTTATACTTGTCAGGAATATCATGAGCCCCCATAAATGTTGAAACTACTTCAATTATGTTTTCTTTATTTATATTTTTTACTGCGTAGAGCTGCTTAAGCTCAGTTTCAGAGTCAAGGCCATATCCACTTTTGGCTTCCACTGTTGTTACTCCATTTTCAGCCATAGCTTTTACTCTTTTAATTCCAAGACTTGTAAGGTCCTGAAGACTTGCCTTTTTTGTGTCTCTGACAGTATTTTTAATGCCACCGCCTTTTTCCATTATGGACATATAGGTCTCTCCTCTAAGGCG
>LFRM01176716.1_pt2 | contig 18295 bp, 16 predicted proteins | sample 618341 | NCBI WGS metagenome assembly LFRM01 (sample SAMN03654438, study PRJNA283298) | anaerobic digester metagenome | isolation source: pool of bioreactors CSTR01a, CSTR02a, and CSTR03a thermophilic anaerobic... | place: Denmark: Kgs. Lyngby | collected 2014-05-21 | reverse complement strand
CAATCGTTATGGGCGTGAATGCCAAGGGGAACAGAGAACTCTTTTTTAACTTCTAAAATAATGCGCCGGACATCCAGAGGCATTGTTCCTCCGTTGGTATCACATAACACGACTGAATCTGCGCCGCTCTTTACGGCAGCCCGGATAGTTTCCAGTGCATATGCAGGGTTATTTATATATCCGTCAAAAAAATGTTCCGCATCAAAGATTACTTCCAGGTTCCTTGCCTTCAGAAAAAAAATTGTATCGGCAATCATCGCCAGGTTTTCTTCCAAAGTCGTCCCTAAAGCATGTGATACATGAAAATCCCAGCTTTTCCCTACTACCGTCACTACCGGGGTATTAGCCTCTATCAGGGCCATTACATTGGGATCGGATTCCACTTTTGCCCCGGCATGCCTGGTGCTGCCAAAGGCAGTGATTTTGGCGTGACGAAAAGGTATATCTTTAAGGCGGCTAAAAAACTCCATATCTTTTGGATTGGAGCCTGGCCATCCCCCTTCGATATAATCAATCCCCAGTGCATCCAAAAGTCGAACGATCTGGATTTTGTCACCTACAGAAAAAGATATACCCTCTCTTTGTGCCCCGTCTCTCAAAGTTGTATCATAAACTTTAAAAACACTCATAAATAACCTCCAGAGAAATCCACACTGAATTAGAAATATTATACTATATGGCTTAAAGCATGTCTATATAAAGAAGCATTTTCCCCCGATGCGCTTTAATCTCTTAGTCACCTTCCTGAAATTTTATGTTAAAAATGATTTGTGACCGGCAGAATACCATACAAATTTTTCCTGTCTTTACACTGAATAGATCCGGTTATTACGGAAAAAATAAAGAGGAAATTGAACGGAAAGGAGGAGAGATAATGCAGGCAACAAGAACAGGTATAAAAAATATCGGCAAGGCAGAGTTCATGTCCCTTTTTCATCAATACCAGGGTGAATCGTTATGCTCCAAAAAGCTTAGTGCTTACGCCAATATGGTACAGGAACCCACTTTAAAAAACATGATAAATCAGATGAGTTCCCAGTGCCAGGATCGAGCCAACCGCCTGTCATCCCTTTTGCAGGAAGCCGGCGGGAGCCACCTGCTTTCCTAAGAATATAAAAAGGAGGTTTTTCAAGTGCAACAGCAACTTACCGATAAAGACATAGCCGGCGATGTACTTACAGGAGTTAAGTATATGGCACAGGGATATATGATGGCTGTAATGGAATCAAGTGATCAAACTTTACGCCAGACTTTCAAAGATTTTCACGACCAGTGCTTAAACGATCAGTATCGGATCTTCCAGGTTATGAATCAACACGGCTGGTATAAAGTTCCCATGATCCTTGATGAAGCACAAGCACAACCGACACCGGCACAGCGCTTTTAAAATTTAAAATACCCCACTTTGTTCTTTGTTATTAGCTGCCCGCTTCTGTCCTTACAGGAAGCGGGTTTGTGTTTAGCAGCTGTTTCCATTTCTGATCGTATCCCGCAACGACATGGAATGTATAACTTTTTTCAATTTATGGATAAAAGGGAGCTTCATCTCCTTTTTCTCAGGAGTTGTCCCAATTAACAACTTGCTGATCTCTAATATTTTTTGTGCAGCATGGTGTTTGGGGTACTTGAGTAAAAAAGGCTCCTGTTTCTTTACGGAGAGGGCAATAGCCTCACTTCGTGGTATTGTCCCCAAATATTCCACCGGTAAATGCAAAAACTGTCTGGAAGCGGTGCTGATCGCGTCCCATATATTGTAGGCCTCCTGCTCTTCCTGCGACTTGTTGACAATCAGTTTAATCCGGCTTTGGACTTCATAATTGGCCAGAACTTTGATTAGCGAGTAAACATCCATAATGGCATGGGGGTCTGGTGTAGCTACTAAGACGATCTCATCCGCCGCCAGCAAAAAATTGGTTACGTTACGGGAAACCCCGGAACCTGTATCTAGAAACAGGTAATCCACATAACTGTCAAGTTTGTTAAAAGCGGAAATTAACCTGCTGAACTGCCACTCCTTCAGATTGGCCATCTCATCCATACCCGATCCGCCGGGAATAAGCATTAATCCCTGGGGACCATGGATAATGATTTCTTCAATTTCTTTCTGTCCGTTTATAAGATGAAAAAGGTTATACGCAGCATTTACCTGTAAAAGAAAATCAACATTGGCTGTGCCGAGGTCCACATCAATAATGCAGGTCCTTTTCCCCAGGGATTGCAGGGCGAGCGCAAGATTTATAACCACGGTGCTTTTTCCGGCACCACCTTTTCCGCTGCTAACCGCAATTACTCTGGCCATCTCCGTAGAACGGTCATCTCTGCCTCCACGAGAAATGGAACCCGGGGAGGCGATCGTAAGGGTCCGCCCCTCTTTAAAACCCCGGGCTATAATTTCCGACTGAAAGGGTGCCCTGTGGATATTTACAAAGAAAACTTCAACGACAGTGCCTACCGGTAAAGGGATAAACCTTCCCTTATCTTCAGGCATCTCAATAACCCAGGACTTCTCCCCCTTGCTCAAAACCCTGGTGAGATATTCACCCCTGTACAGTGACGAGTGGGGTATTATTTTTAATAATATAGCGCCCTCTACTTTTTCTTCCATATAGAATCTTCTCTCTGGAAAAAATTACTTAACTCTATTTAGTTATATTTCCATAAATTTATACAATATCCTGCTGAGAATTTAAAAAAGAGTATTCTAACGAAAAACAGCTTTTTACCGCCACCCCTTAATTTTTAAATAGAGGACTTTTTATCTGAACTGGAGAAATAAATATTCACTCTATTGAGAGGAGGACCGTCATTTGATTTTTATTGGCACAGCCGGCTACAGCTACCGCGACTGGATTGGGCCTTATTATCCACCGGGAACTGCCTCCGGTAAAATGCTGGAGCTATATGCCGCGGAATTTTTTTTTGTGGAAATTAACGCCACTTACTACCGTCTGCCTGACTGGAAAATGATCGACTCTATGGAGAGAAAAACTCCCCCGGGCTTCCAATTCGTCATTAAAGCTCATGAGTCGATCACTCATCAGTACAGCCAGGATTATCTGGCAATTTGCCGAAAATTTAAACAGGCGCTCCAACCCCTGGACGAAAACGAAAAACTGGGGGGGATTTTAGCTCAATTCCCTTACTCCTTCCAAAACAATGAGGCAAATCGTAAATATTTGCTCGCTTTAAAAGAAGCCTTTTCCCCATTCCCCCTTATCGTGGAATTCCGTCGCCGGGATTGGCAGCAAGAGGCCGTTTTCAAGCTCCTGCAGGAAAACCGTATCGCCTATACCTGTGTCGATGAACCCCAGTTAAAAGGATTGATGTCTCCCCTGGCTGTAAGAACGGCACAGCTTGCTTACCTGCGCTTTCACGGCCGCAATTACACCACCTGGTGGAATCATAAAAAACCTTATGAAAGATATAATTACCTTTACAGTCATGAGGAACTTACAGAATGGGTTCCAAAGATAAATACAATCAACCAGGGTGCTGAAAAACTTTTTATCTCCTTTAATAACCATTTTCAGGCTCAGGCTGTGGCCAACGCCCGCATGATGCAAAAAATACTGAAAAAGGCTGAGTTCCACAATGACAAAATACTTCCCTGAAAATAACAAAGATGGAAATAACGGTAATCGCAACCACTGGCATGAACGTCTCCGCCGTGAACTTAATGCAGAGCAATATTATTTTGTGACACACCGTGGTTCTGCTTTGCTGGGTATTGCCGGTCCCGGATCCGGTAAAACCCGCGCCCTGACTTTTCGCGTTGCGAACCTGCTCCAGGAAAACGTTCGACCGGAAAACATCTTACTGGTCACATTTACAAATAAAGCTGCCGAGGAAATGAAAACCCGCGTTAAAGAAATTATCGGTTCTCTCCCCCCGGGATTATGGGCCGGGACATTCCACAGCATAGGGGCACGAATCTTAAGGCGCCATGCCTCACTGGTCAACAGAGGGCCTAACTTCTCCATTCTGGATGAAGACGACCGGGGGGCAATGATAAAATCATCCTTGGCCGCTTTAAAATTAAAACTGCCCGCTAAAGACCAAAATCTGTTCATTAAAAAAGGGCTGTTGAGGACAATCCTAAGCTCTGCCAGGAATTCAGCACTTGACTTGGAAGACTATGTTTATACCCGCTTGCCAGAGCTGTCTCATTACCTTCCCGTTTTTAAACAGGTAGAGGAAATATATGAAGAAAAAAAGCGCTTGGCAAACGCTTTTGACTTTGACGATCTTCTGAGCGTCTGGCTGAAGTTGCTCCAGGAAAACAAGCAGATCAGGCAACGCTACCAGGAACAGTTTCAACATATTCTGGTAGACGAATACCAGGACACCAATGCCATCCAAGACCAGCTTGTCTTACTGCTGGGAGAAAACAGTTCCATCTGCCTGGTAGGAGATGACGCTCAATCAATTTACAGCTTCCGATGCGCTGAAATAGGCAACATTTTAACTTTCTCCCAGAAGAGACCTGATTGTACAGTTGTTAAGCTTGTGCAAAACTACCGCAGTGTACCTGAAATTCTGGAACTGGCCAACTACTCCATTTCCAATAACAGGCAGCAGATACCAAAAGAGCTGTTCACAGTGCGGGCCCCGGGAGAAAAGCCCTATATCTATATAGCTTCTGATAACTTCAAAGAGGCGCAATTCATTGTTCATAAAGTCTTGGAACTCTATGATGAAGGACAAAGCTTAAGCGATATTGCCGTTCTATACCGCAGCTCCTATCTGGCACAGGATGTGGAACTGGAGTTGCTGAAAAAAAATATTCCCTATATGACCTTTGGAGGTCTAAAATTTTTACAGCGTGCACATATTAAAGATATCCTGGCCTGGCTAAAAATACTGGAAAACCCCCTGGACGAAATTTCCTGGCAGCGGGTTATCCTCATGCATGAAGGGCTGGGAACAGCCACTTTCCAGCAATTATGGCAGAAAATGCGCTCTTATCCCCAACCTCTCCAGGCCGTAACCGGAGAGCAGATTTCTCCTCCCCGTGGACTTAAAGGTTGGAAATCCCTGGTAGGAACATTGCGGCAACTGGAAGACGCGGACCGGGAAAATGTCCCCTGGCTGATACAAATTATTCTCGAAAGCCATTACGGGAAATATCTTAAAGAAAAATATCCCGATGATTTTGCAGAACGGATCATGGGTATCGAAAGACTCGCGGCCTACGGATCACGCTGTGCCTCTCTCCGGGAGTTTCTAGAGTCCCTCATCCTGGAAGAAGCTCTGATCATGGAAGATTTAAAAGAAGAAAACCCGGAAAAAGAATATCTTACCCTTTCCACTATTCACAGCGCCAAAGGCAAAGAGTGGAAAACCGTTCTTCTAATCGGCCTTAATGAAGGGCGTTTCCCCACTTCGCAGGGAATTAAAAACATTGAAGAAGAAAGGCGCTTGTTTTATGTAGCGGCAACGAGGGCCAAAGATTACCTTTACCTTACCTCTTCCCGGGAAGAGTACAGGGGATGGGGAAGTTATCTCAGCGGGCCATCTTCTTTTATCAGGGAATTGCCCCCACATTGTTACCAGGTAATATTTGAAGACTACTTTTAAAAAGAACCTGCCTTTTCAGGCAGGTTCAACGGCTTAAATTAGCTTTGACATATTATTTATTACGCATCAACCTTTCCCTTTTTTCTCCTTGATAGCTTTGAGCACCTTTTCCGGGGTAATGGGTAAATCGTAGAACCTCACACCGATGGCATCGTATATCGCGTTGACAATCGCCGGAATAGTCGGTTGAACGGGGCCTTCGCCCGATTCTTTTACCCCAAAAGGAGCTGTCGGATCGTAACTGTCAACTATATTGGCATCTATTTCTGGAAGTTCCATTGGCGTCGGCACCTTATAGTCATGCAAGGAAGGATTGATAATCGTACCATCAGAATCAAGCTTAATTTCCTCGTAAAGGGCTTGCCCCATGGCAAACATGATAGATCCTTCTACCTGCCCTTCCACACTCATAGGGTTGACAGGTTGGCCGCAGTCCCCGGCTTCGGTTACCTTAATCGGCCGAATCTTGCCGGTTTCCAGGTCGATATCCACTTCCCAGATTTGACAGCTAAAGCCAAATGTCGGAGAATGCCCGATATTGGCGCCCTGCACTCTAACACCGCGGCTGAGATCGATCCCTTTTAACCTTGGTGGAGAGAAGTGACCAACGCCAGTCAGTGTACCTACGGTATCGGTATATACTTCCACGGCTTTTTCCCATTCAACGTTTTTCCTGGGTTCAAATATAGAGTAAATCCGGCGGTCTTTTATTTCCAGCTGATCGGCCCGGCAGCCCAGCATGCCGCCGGCCACTTCCTTAAGCTTTTGATTTATTTGCTCGGCTGCCTCTTTAATTGCCGCCCCTGCCGCATAGGTCACCCGGCTGGCGAAGCTGCCGAGATCGAAAGTTCCCAGTTCCGTATCGCCCGAGACAACATGCACATCTTCATAATGGATCCCCAGCGCTTCAGCAGCCATCTGGGCCATGACAGTATTGCAGCCCTGTCCGATATCGGCGGCTGCGCAGTGAACGGTCACACCTCCCTCGGTATCTACCCTGATCAGCGCTGTGGTATGCGGCTTGTAGGCCTGGTAAAGAGTGTAAGCTGTTCCGGAAATGTAGTAACCACCGGCAAGCCCGATACCTTTCCCAAAAGGTAGCTTGCCGTGTTTTTCCAGATAGCCTGATTTTTCTACCGCTGTCTGCAGGCATTTCTTGTACTCCGTATGCGGGACATAGAGATTGCTCACGCTGCGATAGCCTGATTCCACGGCGTTTTTCATCTTGAGTTCATACGGGCTGATGCCGATCATTTCAGCCATCTCGTCCAGCATGCATTCCATAGCAAACCTTGGCTGCACCCCGCCGAGACCGCGCATCGCCCCACAGGTAGGTTTGTTTGTATAAACACGCCGCACCCGGGCACGGGCATTGGGAACCTTGTAGGGGAGGTGAATCATGGACGCTGTATAGAACATCACCACTATCCCCCAACCGGAATAAGCGCCGCCGTCCAGGACATTGTCAAATTCAACGGCTTTAATGTAACCATCTTTGTCCAGGCCAATTTTCATCTTCATGTGGCACGGATGCCGGCCTTTATTGGTAGCGAACACCTCGCTGCGTTCATTGGTGATTTTAACAGGCCGGCCAATCTTTCTGGAGAGCAGGGCAGCGCAAAAATCAGTGGGGCTGGCTTCGCCCTTGCCGCCGAAACCGCCGCCGACGGCCGGTACGCTTACCCGGATCTTGCTCATCGGCATCTCCAAAACGATCGAGAGCTGGCGGTGCAGGTAATGGGGCACCTGGGTGCTCGACCACAACCGGAGCTCACCGCTTTGGGTATCGTAGCTGGCCAGGGATGTATGGGGCTCCAGAAAAGCGTGGTTGACGTAAGAAGTACGGAATTCTCTTTCCAGTACGTAAGTACACTCTGCAAATGCCTTGTCCGGGTCACCGAACAACTGCTCACCTGTGTGCAGGATATTATCCGGGGCATCTTCGTGGATACGCACTTCAGCAGCGCGTTCCATGGATTCAAAGGGGTCCAGCAGCACCGGCAGGGGCTCATATTCCACTTCGATCAAATCAAGGGCTTCCTCCGCTGTTTCTTCGTCAATAGCGGCAACAGCAGCCACTCCTTCTCCCCAGAAGCGGACTTTGCCCACAGCCAGGGCCGTCTCATTGGCCGCCTGGGGAACGATACCCCATTTGTTCGGAGCCTCATCTCCGGTAATTACCGCCAGAACTCCCGGCAACTTAAGAGCCTTGCTGTAATCAATTTTTTTAATAAGAGCATGGGCGTACGGGCTGCGTTTGATCTTACCGTAAGCCATCCGCGGCAGCACCATATCGCCTGTATAGATCGCCTCACCTTTAACCTTCAAAGGGGCATCTTTACGCGGCACGCTTCTTCCTACCTGGGTAAAATTTTTATTCATTACTTCACCCCCTCTTTAGAGATTGTCTCGCTGGCAGCAAAAATTGCCTCGATTATTTTCTTATAGCCGGTACAGCGGCAAATATTGCCGGCAATGCTGCGCTTTATTTCCATCTCGCTGGGTTTTGGATTTCTATCCAGTAGCGCTTTTGATGACAGGATCATCCCCGGGGTACAAAAACCGCACTGGACGGCTCCATAATCAACAAAAGCCTGCTGAATCGGGTGGAGTTGGCCATCTTCAGCGACTAGTCCTTCAATAGTGGTAATTTTTTTGCCCTGGCAGGCAATGGCCAAAGTTAAGCAAGAAAGGACGGGATTACCGTCAATCAATACAGTACAGGCTCCGCAGTCTCCCTGGCCACAGCCCTTCTTGGTGCCGGTAAGACCCAGTTTGTTCCTGATTACATCAGCAAGCAGATCTCTGGGATTAACAGGCACTTCATAAATCCGGTCGTTAATATTCAACTCAATGAGTTGTTTCTTCATGCTTGCACCCCCCTCACAGCATCAAAGGCCTCTTGGAGCAGCCTGCGGGTCAACACTGCCACCATTTCACGACGGTATTCCGCCGAGGCCCGGATGTCCGAAATAGGCTTGGCTTCGCCGGATGCCGCCACCGCAGCTTTCTCCACCAGTTCACTGCTAAATTCTTTTCCTACCAGTATACTGGGGACTTCAGCCGATACCACAGGTCTCGGGGAAACAGAGCCCATTACCAGCTTAAGGTCTTTTATCGTTCTGCCATCGTCCTCTAACACCATGTTAACTGCCATATTAACCGCATCTATTTCCATGGCGTCCCTGAGACCGATGTACCCGTAGCGGCTGGCAGATTTATTAGCCGGTTCCGGCAGAATAAATTTAGTTAATATTTCGCCTTCCTTAAGAGCGGTTATTCGATTTCCTAAAATGAATTCTTCGAGGGGCATTTCCCTCTCACCGGAAGCACTTTCAATGACTACTTTGGCACCCAGAGCAATCAGAGGTGTAGGAGTCTCTGCCGCTGGAGAAGCATGACAGCTATTTCCTCCTATAGTAGCCATGCATCTTACCTGAACTGAGCCCAGTTCACCAGCGGCCTGATAAAGAGCAAAATATTTTTCCCTGATTAATTCAGAATGCTCAATCTCGGAAATTTTCACGGCTGCCCCGATGACGGCACCTTTACCGGGTTCATAAGAAATATCTTTATACGCCTGCACTTCGTTAATATCGATCAGATACTCCGGTTTGATCAATTTCTCTTTCATCATAATAAGTAAGTCTGTACCGCCGGCCAGGATTTTAGCCTTATTACCCAGTCGGCTGACCAGTTCCAGCGTTTCCGCAGGTGTTTTGGGAGCAAAATATTCAAAATGGTTTAAAAACACTACGGCCACCTCCTTTTTTCTCTCCACTGCTTGATAGATTAATTGTTGTTAGACATCTCTTGAAATAACTCCCTTAAAAATCTCTCCTCGGCTTCACGAAAATAAAGCAGGTTTTTAATCACGGTTTTTTTCTTGAATGCGGCATCACTTGCGTTACGGTACATTTCTTTGAGTCTTTTCTTGTTTGCCTGGACTATGTCCAGCCGTTTACTTAAACAGCTTGCTATCTCACCAGGGGTAAGAAGATCGGAGGCCTCCAAACCAACGTTCAGATCCACGTAATACCACTCAAGGCTGGAGAGAAGCCGTTTTGAAGCTTCAACCAGGGCTTCCCTGCCCCTCTCGGTAACATAGTACCTTTTCCTGACCGGCATCCTACCCTCCTTTTCTTTTTTTGAATAAACTAAACCCTTCTCCTCCAACTTCTTTAATGCCTGGTAGATAGAAGCCACTCCAATCCTAACCCATCGCCTCATGTCCCGCAAGTTAATCGTTTTATCAATTTCATAGGCATAGGATGGTTTTTCATTGACAATACTGAGCAGAATAACTTCTATATTTGATAATGCTTCCAACTGATCTTTACCTCTATTATAGACTATAGTAATATAGACGCAATCATGCGCATTAATTTTATCCGATCATGCTATTAAAGTCAAGGAAACCGGATTTAAAACTTATACATGCTTTTGCCATGGTATGCGCTTCAGTTTTGTTGACAGGCATTATGCTTCATAGTAGAATTATAAAAAAAATGGCTTAATTTCTGAAGAGATGCTTTGCTATAACAGACAAACGAAGATGTTAAAAAACAAAAGGAAGGTGCCAGTATGGCAATTGAAATTAAACCTTCTATTTGCGGTATATGTCCCGGAGGCTGTGCGGTGAAAGTAACGCTGGAAGATGGCAAATTGGTAAAAGTTGAGCCGCACAAGGATGCTCCTTACGCAAATTTATGTATCAGGGGCAGACACGCTCCTGAAATCGTATACTCTCCACACCGATTGAAAACACCACTAATCCGCACGGGGGAGCGTGGTGAAGGAAAGTTTCGGGCGGCTTCCTGGGATGAAGCCCTTGACCTGACGGTACAAAAAATGACAGAGATTAAAGCAAACCATGGGCCGCAGGCCATGTTTAGCCACTCTGGCCGTGGTACCTTTGAACAGTCAATGGTCAGATTTTACAACATGCCTAATACAATGACAAATAAACTGCTTCTACCGTTCGGTTCGCCTAACATCTCCGGTGTAGATTCTTTATGTTATGTAAGTTACGGTATCTTTGCTCCCATGGCCAACTTCGGCCTGCTCGCAACCAACTTGTCCCCTGACTTCGAAAACAGCAATCTTATTATTGTCTGGGGCACAAACCCGATCACCGATTCACCGCCGTTTATCTTTAAGAGGATCGTCGAAGCGCAGAAAAACAATAAAACTAGGCTTATCGCCGTAGATCAGATGCGCTGTGATATAGCAGCACGAGCCGACCAGTGGGTGGGAGTGCGTCCGGGAACAGATGGAGCTTTAATTCTGGGTTTGCTTAATGTTGTCATCAATGAGAAGCTGTACGACCGGGAATTTGTAGAAAAATGGACTCTTGGCTTTTCAGAACTCAGCGATTACGTGCAGAATTTCCCCCCGCAAAAGGTGGAGAGCATCACCCGTGTGCCGGCGGAAACCATTACGGCACTTGCCAGAGAAATAGCAACTACAGAGGGAGTAAGCCTGCACACCTTTACCGGCCTTGAGTACTCGAACTGCGGGGTGCAGAGTATAAGGGCGCTCTATATTCTGTGGGCAATAACAGGGAATCTTGATGTTCGGGGCGGTGTATATTTAACCGCGCCGCGCCGCCCGCCACAGGACGAATTTCCCAAACCTGCCGGGATCCTGCCGGTAGGCGCAGATAAATATCCGCTGTTTTATGAATTAACCGGAAGTGCCCAGTTTATGGAATTTCCCAGGGCTGTCCTGGAGGCAGAGCCCTATCCTGTCAAGGGTTTGCTTGTTATCGGTTCTTCTATTTTAACTTCCTACCCGCAGCCCAAGATCTTTGAAGAAGCCTTCCGCAAGCTTGATTTTATGGCGGTGGTTAATCTTGTGATGACGCGGGATGCACTTTTTGCCGATGTTGTCCTCCCCTCGGCCACTTACTATGAAACAAACTCTTATCAGCGCTATCCAGGCTATGCACGCCTTAGAAGGCGTGTCATAGAGCCTATAGGACAGTCAAAAAATTGTGCTATGATTATGACTGAACTGGCCAAGAGGCTTGGTTACGGCCACCTTTTCCCGCAAAGCGAAGAGGATCTTGTGGAAAAAGCTTTTGCCGGCAACCCCGCTTTGCTTAAAAAGCTGCAAAACAGTCCCGACGGAGTTAAGATCCCTGCTCCGGAACGTCGCTATAAAAAATATGAGTTAGGTTTACTGAGAAGCGATAAAAAGCCAGGCTTTCCAACTCCTTCAGGCTTAGTGGAGATCACTTCCAGTTTGACGGCCAAGCACGGCTATGATGCACTGCCCGTCTATATAGAACCGGTGGAAGGCCCATTGCACGATCCTGAACTCTATAGAGAGTTTCCTCTGGTCTTAAATACGGGAGCGAGGATCCAATCAACCTTCCGCTCCCAACACTTGAATGTGCCGGGACTGGTGAAATATCAGGAAAAACCGCACGTACTGATCAATCCCCTGGACGCAGCAGAACGTGGCATCAAGGCAGGGGACAAGGTAGCGATCAGTACCAGGAGAGGTGAGGTCTTCTTTTACGCCGATGTGACTGAAAATGTTTTACCAGGTCAGGTTGAAGTTAATATGGGCGGAGGAAACCCTACTCAGGTTGAAGCATGGCGTCAGGCAAACGTAAACCATTTGACAGACTTTAGCAATAGGGACCCGATTTCAGGGTTTCCAGTATTCAAGGCACTTTTATGCCAGATTAAGAAAGCCTAAAAGCTTATGAAATTTGTGAAAATAAACCTCCCGTAAAACATTATAGAAATTCAATTCGCTTCATAATTTTTGAAGCCCGAAAACGGAAACACCGTTCACATGATGCATGGAGATTATAGATTACCATAGAAAAGAGGACTACCACGCTCTGATGCAAAGCGCATGGTTAGTCCTTTTTTGTCGGTGGGCTGCCCAATGGGAACGGGTTTGTGTATTCCATGGTTGTTGTTTAATTATTTTTTGCATCGCTACGGATAATCCTTTGATGAATCCTGTAATTGAGCGACTCGGCAAATATTTCTCCAAGTTCCTTTCCGTTATTTGCTACAGTAAACTGACCGTTACGGAGGTCAACAATGTACCGCACTCCGGGCAACTCTTTGCTGTTCGCCCCTTTATAAGTAGCACTAAAAGCTTCCTTGTAGCTCATTTGATTTTCAATTTCCTTCTTTAGATAGTTGTTTTTTTTTTCTTCATTTGGAGCCGCTTCCTTTTTTGATTTTTCAACTATGGCATCGTCACGAACAATCCTTTGATGAATCCTGTAATTGAGCGACTCGGCAAATATTTCTCCAAGTTCCTTTCCATTATTTGCTACAGTAAACTGGCCGTTACGGAGGTCAACAATGTACCGCACTCCAGGCAACTCATTGCTGCCCGCCTCCTTATAAGCAGCATTAAGCGCCTCCTGGTAGCTCATTTTGACAATGTTCTTCTTAGCTGGAATCGATGCCATTTTAAATCCCCTTTCATTTGATAATCCAAGCTAATTATAACATAAATCACAGGTTTTTATCAATATCAGGAAAAGTTTATACTACTATTATATAATCAAAACCATGATTCCACTGCATAAATTGACATTTAAGACTCAACTTGAGCTAAATACTACAGAGGGCCTTTGATTACAAATAAAAACACCATTTCTTATCAGTAGCTTTGCATACGAATACGGTTATACCATGCTTACTTTAGCCTGGGGTTGCCCTTCCCTTGGCTTTATCTGTTTGATAAAAAACCACAATTATCCCGTTAGTAACGATAAGCAGGCCTCCTAAGACGGTAAATATTGATATCGCTTCTCCAAATAAAAACAGTCCCGCCAGCGCGGCAAACACCGGCGCGAAATAACCTAAAGTCACTCCATATTGGATTTTAACTTTTTTTAAGCCTTCATAATAATAAACATAGGCCAGGGCCGTATGTATGACGCCGACAGTAATAACAGCCAACCAATTATGGAAAACAAGGGAACTATCCATTTTTATGAAAGGCAACAGGCAGAAAAAAGCAATCAGCATTTCATAGTAGACGAACCTGTAGACATTCATTATAAGTAACCTGCTTATCAGAGTAATGACGGATAAAAAGAAAGCCCCGGTAAGTGCAAGGAGCAGTCCGTTTAAGTCGAGATAGGAGAGCTTAACAATCGACGGCAAAAGAAGTAGCCCCAGACCGGCAAGTGAAAGGGTAAAAGAAAGGATAAATTTCCACTCCACTCTTTCTTTTAGAAATAAAGGGGTTAGCACCCCGACAAATGCCGGTTGTAATGAATATGGGAAAACAGCGTTGCTCAGCGTGGTCAAACGTAAGGCATGAAAAAACAACAGGCAGTCAGCGGCGAATAAAAGGCCACAAAAACCAATTAACAGGCAATCTTTTAAATAAAAAAATACAAATTCCTTTTTCCGGGGAAGAAAAAAAGACAGCGTCAGAACGGCAAACAACAAGCGAAAAAAGGACAGTTCCAGCGGTGCCAGCCCGCTCCAACGGGAAAAAGCACCTATTGTTCCCCATAAAAAAGAAGCAATCAGAACCTGTAGATACCCCTGGTTAATTTGCATAATTGGCACCTCGCTGTTTTTTATGTCAGCGGTGCCAGGGATATGCCTGCTAAAAATGAATCTATTCACATATTTGTTAGTTTCTTTTTATACATTTATTAGTGGTGATTCACCTTGTCTTTAAATCAAAAAGAACACACCAGGAAAATACGACCCCTTCTCTTTATACTTCTCTGTGCATTCTTTTTATTATTTCTGGATTATCTCTACTTTCAACACAGGATTTATCCCGGTGTATATTTAAAAAGCATTCACCTCGGGAACAAGACCTTCCTGGGAGTAGAGAAAACCCTGCAAAATGCGGTTATTACTTTTGTCGGGCCAGAGGGAAAATCCCACTCCGTCCCTCTGGCGGAAATCGGTATTCTTCTTGATCACAGAGAAATTTTTACTGCCGGTTATCATCAGGGGCGTCAAAAAAGCCATCTTACCTGTTATGGTGAAAGGTTAAAAATAATGGAGGAAGGCGTTTTCATCCCTTTCCGGTATGAACTGGACGAAAATGCATTTTTACAGGGGATCGCCTCTCTTGCAGAGGCCTTAAACAGAGAGGCGGAAAACGCTCATTTTTTAATTGGCTCCTCAAATAAAGTCGAAATGGTCCCCGAAAAAGACGGATACCGGATCAATAAAGAAAGGCTGGTTCAATTGTTGGAGCAAAATCTAACCGAACCAGACACGCCGTTGACCATTAGGGTTCCCTATGACACTATACCGCCCCAAATTACTGTCTTATCTTTAAAAAAGAAAGGCATTGAAACACTTATGAGTTCCTTCACAACCAGCTTTGATCCGGCAAATACGAACCGTGTTCATAATATTAAACTTGCCGCCTCTATTTTGCATAATTATTTTCTTGCCCCCGGCGAAATACTATCTTTAAACGAACTTTTCGGTGACAGCACACCGGAAAAGGGGTACAGAGAAGCGCCGATAATTATGGGTACTGAACTGGTGCCGGGATATGGCGGCGGTCTCTGCCAAATCTCGACCACACTTTACAATGCGGCGCTTCTGGCCGATTTGGATATCATTGAGCGCCATAATCACCGGCTCACGGTACCTTATATTTCCCCCGGAAGAGATGCTACGATCTCCTATAACACCCGGGATTTAAAGTTCCGTAACAACAAGGAGCACTATATTTTAATTGCCGCTGAGGTGGAAGGTGATAAGCTTACTTTTCGTTTTTTCGGCAGGTCAATAAAGCAAAGGATAGAAATCAGTACCAATATACTGGCAATCTTTGTACCGCCGGTAAGATACGAAATTAACCCGGAACTTCCCCCCGGCAAGGAGGAAATAATTGAAGGGAGTCCCGGGTACAGGGTTGAAGTATGGAAGCTTGTTTATGAAGGAAATGAGCTTAAAAGCAGGGAGAAGATATCTGTCGACACCTACCTTCCTTACGCCACAGTAATTCAACAGGGTCCGGGGTAATACACTTAGCTTAGATGTGTGAAGCCATCATTTAGTGTAAACTTTTAGCAGGTGGTTGGAGGGATTTAGCAGGAAGGTTAAGAAAAGAGACCTCCAAACGATGCAATCGCAACTCCCCGAAAGGAGCGGAGGTCTCATGTTTAAGATTCGTCACCTCGTCATGTGCACCCTTTTACGGGTATAATTAGTCCGTTTTAAGGCTTAAAAGTCCATTGACGATCTTAACAGCTTTCCCTCCTTTTTTGTAAATCCTGGGAACTCTTCGGCTCACCGTAACCATATATTCATAGTTAATAAAACCGCAGGCTAATTTTGCTATTTCTTCTATGGCTATCTCTTCGCTCCCCTGTTTTCCCCAGAGAACCACCTCTTCCCCTATCCGGCAGTTTCCTTGAATATCGGTTATATCGATCATGCACTGATCCATGCAAATTGTTCCAATTACCGGAGCTCTTTGCCCCTTTACCAGAACCTGAGCTTTATTAGTAAGCAGCCTGCTATATCCGTCTCCATAGCCCAGAGGAAGTGTTGCTATGGTAGTGTCCCTCTTTGTAACATATTGTCTCCCGTAACTTACATTACTCCCCGGCCCCAGTTTTTTGATGGAGCCGATTCTGGCTTTTAACGACATAACGGGCTTTAAAGGCAGCACCCCCTGGAAATGGGGATATGAACCGTACAGTATTATTCCTGCCCTGATCATATCCATGTGCATATCCTTGTAATAGAGAGTTGCCATACTGTTACAAACATGCTTTAGCGGAATATAAACATCTTTGGACTCCAGGTATTTGATTACCTTGCAAAAAGCATGGAATTGATCTTCCGTAAATTTAATTCCTTCTGCATTCCTCTCGTTCGATAAAGGAAGATGCGTATAAATGCCCTCCAACTCTAAATAGGGCATTTTTGCTATTTCCAGTATGGCATTAATTGATTCTTCTGTGGGGAGAAACCCAAGCCGGCCCATTCCCGTATCAATCTCTATATGGATGCGTGCTTTTTTTCTTAGGCCGGCTGCTGCTAAAGAGATTGCCCGGGCCTGTTCCTGGCAATAAACAGTTTGTGAAATTTCATATTTCACCAGCAGATCGGAGTGCTCAAAAGGGGTGTAGGCGAACACCAGGACAGGCATGTGCACCTTTTTTTCCCTGATGGCGATTGCTTCATCCAGGAGCGCTACCCCAAGCATATCCACACTGTGTTCCAGTAAAGTATCCAGTATACCTGAAATGCCGGCTCCATAAGCGTCACTTTTTACAACGGCCATTATTTTAACGTTTTGTCCGATAAAGCTTCGTATTTGTGTAATGTTGTAAGCAAGGTTATCTAAATCAATTTCCGCCCATACTGGCCTAATGTACGAAAGCAACATTTAAAAAGCCTTCCTATGGATTAATTTGGTGAAAAGAGCAATGCTTTTTCATACCACCGGAATTCTCCTGCCTTGAAAGGGACTGTTTATAGCCAGTTCCAAACAACAACAGCATCTTCTCCATTTTTAAAAAAGTTTGGGGAAGTGCCTATCTCTATCCAGCCAATGGCCCGGAGAAATTTCAACTGGGGAACGTTTGAAACGCGGACTTCCCCTGTAAACCACGAAGCTCCTCGATTTTTAGCAACACGATCGGCAGTCCTTTGCACCAGGGACGCCAACCCCTGATACCGGTAGTCAGGGTGAGAGCCCATGCTGATAGTATGAGCTGCTGGGCCAAACATTTGGAAGCCTATGTAGGCGACAACCTTGCGCCCGTCCCTGATAACGATATAGTGGGTAATCGGCATTGCCCAGTACCTGAGCAATTTATAAAGGGTAAGGGGTTCGGGGAAGAAAATGTTCTCGAGGCGTATTATCTGCCGTAGATCGGAGAGCTTCATCCAATCGATAAGGTAAGGTCCTTCCCGCCTTGGAATACCGTCCTTCTTGCGTAACGCTCTTTTTAACATTTCTCACTTATCCTCCTCTGCTAACCTCCCTTTCTGTTCTCTTTTTCCCTGCAGGAACTTTATCCTGCCGCCTGTTCTACTACTTTTGTCAGTTTACTGACACCTTCGGCCAGAATGTCATCTTCCAGGCTGAAAGTCAGCCTGATGTGACCGGCGCCACCGGGACCGAAGGCCGAACCTGGCACTACTGCTATACCATTTTCTAAAAGGAGATCCACGGCCTGCTGATCATTTAAACCTTCAGGCAGCTTCGGAAAAAGATAAAATGATCCCTGGGCGTTATCAATTTTAAGGTGTTTACAACCAGCGAGAATACTCCAGGCTAAATCCCTTTTGCGGGTTAAATTTGCCAGCAGCGTTTTGCTGTAGCTTGATGGAGCCTGCAGAGCGGCCAGTGCTGCTTCCTGAATAATGGTGGATACATTTGTACAGCTGTTTTGCAGCAGGATATCGAATTTTTTAGCAAGATTATCAGGAGCGGTTAGCCAGCCGATCCGCAGTCCGGTCATAACATAGCTCTTGGAGAAGGTGTCAATTATGATGGTGCGGTCTTGCAGGTCCGGGAACATGGCAATAGAGCGGTGTTGATAAGGGTGGTAGACGATTTTGGAAAAGATCTCGTCAGAGACAATAGCGATATGGGGATATTTTTTTAATACCGCGGCAATCTCTTCAAGGTTTTCGATTAGCTGCCCGTTAGGGCGTTGTGGAGTGTTTAAGATAACAAGTTTTGTCCGTGAACTGATTAAGCTTTCCAGTTGTTCCGTATCCACGTGCCG
>LFRM01337053.1_pt3 | contig 18299 bp, 17 predicted proteins | sample 618341 | NCBI WGS metagenome assembly LFRM01 (sample SAMN03654438, study PRJNA283298) | anaerobic digester metagenome | isolation source: pool of bioreactors CSTR01a, CSTR02a, and CSTR03a thermophilic anaerobic... | place: Denmark: Kgs. Lyngby | collected 2014-05-21 | reverse complement strand
GTGTACGCCAAAGAGAGCTCCTCCCTATTAGTGACGGAAACCCGCGATATTACCTCAATTTTCCCGCGGCGCTCGGCATGGAGCTGCATCGCTTTTTCATTGATATCCATAATTCCTCCCACATGTGCATCATTTTTGTCAGTTTATCATCATGATTACGCGGTGTCAACGAACGCGAATTGCACCGCGCACAGCCAACTGGTATACTGTGCAAGGCATATTTGAAACTATCTTGAAGGAGAGCGATTTGGAAACACTGCAGGCTGTCGTCTCCGGCGTTATATTCCGAAATGAAGACAACAACTATACCGTGATGGAAGTTGAGTCCAAGGGCGAAAAGTTTACCGTGGTTGGTTGTTTGCCTACCTTGTCACCGGGCGAAGCCGTTTCATTGGCCGGCGAGTGGGATGATCACCCCATGTACGGCAGGCAATTGCGTGTATTGCGCTGCGATATTGAAATGCCCACAACGTTGTCGGGCGTGGAGCGCTATTTGGCAAGCGGCCTTATCAAGGGCATAGGCCCCAGCACCGCACGCCTGATTGTGCAGGAATTCGGCAAGGAAACGCTGGAAATCATGACCTACCACCCTGAAAAGCTGCTGGCGATTTCCGGCATTGGTCCGGTTCGGTATGAACAAATCACGACAAGTTTTTCTGAACAAGTTGGCACCAGACGTACGATGGTTTTTCTGCAGACTTATGGCATCTCCCCTGCATTGTCGATGAAAATCACCAAGCAATACGGGGACAAGACAGAGTCTATGCTCAGCGAGAACCCCTATCGCATGATTGACGACATTGAAGGTATCGGATTTTTGACGGCGGATCGCATTGCCCAGTCGATGGGTATGCCGCAGGGCGGAGACTTCAGGCTTCAATATGGAATCAAATACGTTTTGCAGGAAGCATCATCGGCAGAAGGTCACACCTATTTACCCAGGGACATGCTTATTCGCCGGGCATGCATCTTACTTGATGTTCCCGAAGAGACCATCGAAATGCATCTTCGAAACCTGCTTCTTTTTAAGGAATTGGTTTCTTCCGACCAAGCTGGCCGTGAAATCATCCAATTGGCTACATTCTACAGAATTGAACAGGAAATAGCGGTGCGGCTATACCGCCAAATGAACGCGATGCCCCCCGAGCGTGATACTGCCGCGATTCAGGATCGTATCACCCTGTTTGAGACGACTGAAGACATCCGTTTTAGCGAGAACCAGCGCGATGCCATAGAAATGGCTGCACAATCGAATCTTCTGATCATCACCGGCGGCCCCGGAACGGGCAAAACGACCATTATCAATTGCGTATTATTTGTTATCCGGAACAGCGAAGAAACGCTGCTTGCCGCGCCTACGGGTCGGGCGGCAAAGCGCATGAGCGAAGCCACAGGCCATGAGGCGCGTACAATACACCGTCTGCTTGACTACGGGGGTGAATCAGGACAATTTCAATACGATGACGATAACCCGCTGGACTGCAAGTGCCTCATCATTGATGAAGCGTCCATGATAGATATCTTCCTGATGCGAAGCCTTCTGCGCGCGGTGAGCCCGGAGACGCAGCTTATTTTCGTGGGTGATGCTGACCAGCTGCCCTCGGTGGGACCGGGCAATATATTGGGCGATATGATACTAAGCGGCGTTATCCCCCAGGTGCGGCTGACTGAAATCTTTCGTCAGGAAAGCCAAAGCATGATTATCCTCAACGCGCATCGGATCAATAGGGGCGAAATGCCCCTGCTGAACAGAAAAAAAAGTGACTTCTTCCTGGAAAGAACCATTAACGCGGCGCAAGCCGCGCAGACGATCGTCGAACTGTGTTCACAACGGCTGCCGGGATTCCTGGGAGTGGATGAAGGTCCGCAGAGCATTCAAGTATTGTCGCCCACCAAAAAGGGCTTGTGCGGCGTTATCAACCTCAACCGCCTTTTGCAGCAGGCTCTGAATCCGACGAAGCCGGCAATGAGGGAAATCCACTACAGCGATGCCGTTTTTCGCGAGGGCGACAAGGTCATCCATACAAGAAACAATTATCACCTTGCTTGGTCTGCACAATCAGGCGAAGAGGGCGAAGGCGTGTTCAACGGCGATATCGGGTACGTGACACTGGTAAACGAAGAAGGCAAGGAACTGACAGTTCTTTATGATGACAACCGGCAAGTGATTTACGATTACAAGCAGCTGGAAGATCTGGAGCTGGCCTATTGCCTGTCTGTACACAAAAGCCAGGGCAGTGAATTCCCCGCGGTGGTGATGCCCGTTGTCGGCGGACCCCCGATGCTGATGACACGCAATCTGTTCTACACAGCCATGACACGCGCGAGGAAACTGGTGGTGCTGGTCGGCTTCGAGCGTGCTATCGAAAACTTGGTAAGCAATGACCTTGTTGCCGGGCGTTTTACATCGCTGTGCGATAGCCTCACATTGATGAAGGGGATCTATTCATGACTTTTGCCACATTTGTCGCACGCGTGCTGCTTCCCAAAGCCATGTGCTTAAGCTGCGGCGAACCGCGGCGGATCGACGTTGACGACGAACTGTGCGATATGTGTGTGGCTGCGCTGGAAGAGCTGAAGCTCAGTAAAAACGTTTGTCCCCATTGTCTGTCCCCGCGCCTGAATCAGGCGCCTTGTGCGTATTGCTTGAAGGGCGGCATGCGTTATTTGGCGGTGGCCTACGCACCCTTTCACTATCATGGCGTTGTACAGCATCTGGTCGCACGGCTCAAATTTGGCCGTATAGATGATGCGGCACGCCCATTGGCGGCGGGCATGGCCGAATGTATCGCCGGTATTCATTTTGACGCGTTGGTGCCGGTACCCCTGCACGCGAGGAGACTTGCCGAACGCGGCATCAATCAGGCAGAATGGCTCTGCCGGTTGCTTTCGCAACGTAATGGTTTGCCCGTCGTCAATGCCCTCAAACGTACGCGCAGCACGCGGCGGCAATCCTCACTGCACCAACCGGAAAAGCGTCTTCAAAATGTAGAGGATGCGTTTGAAGCGTTACTGCCGGTCAGGGACATGCACCTGCTGCTGGTGGACGATGTGCGGACGACCGGTGCCACAGCCCGCGCGTGCGCGCATGCGCTTATGAAGGCCGGTGCAGCGGATGTCTCCCTGCTGACCGCGGCGATTGCGCCACCGCGAAAAAGTAAAATGTTAGGAGCCTGAGCAAATGCGCGAGGCGTTTGTCCGTACCGCGGCTGTGCTGGGCACAGATGCTTTGGAAACACTGCAGAATAAGCATGTTGCCGTTTTTGGTTTGGGCGGTGTTGGCGCTGCCTGTTCAGAGACGCTTGCACGCTGCGGCGTGGGAAAATTGTCGCTGATAGACGGGGACGTGGTCCAGGAAAGCAACCTCAATCGTCAGTTGATCGCGCTGCATTCTACAATTGCTCAAGACAAAACTGAAGCCGCCGCCGCACGCCTCAAAGACATCAACCCGGATATCCGTCTATCACTGTATCAGCTTTTTTTTGACGGCGACTCAGCACAAAAAGTTGAGATCGCATCATGCGATTACATAGTGGACGCCATCGACACTGTCACATCAAAGCTCCTGATTGCGCAAATTGCGCGAGCGCATAGTATTCCCATAATTGCCTGCATGGGTATGGGCAACAAAGTTGATCCCGCTAAGTTGCGCTTTGCAGACATTTATGATACCAGTGTGTGTCCATTGTGCCGGGAAGTTCGAAAATTGGCTAGGAAAGCGGGTATAGATGGCCTCGAGGTACTATTTTCCACTGAAAAACCTGTCACGCACAGCGCCCTCGCAATGCCCGGGGGTCGTCACGTGCCCGGCAGCGTTCCGTTTTTGCCGCCTGTCGCCGGCATGATGATAGCAGGAAAGGTCATCCTTCAATTGTCGGGGTTCTCTGCCGATTCTTCCGCAATGCGATAAGCGCGGTTCGCCAGTTCAAAACTGAATCCCCGCCTTGCCAGCATGCCAAGGGCATTGCTGTAGAGGCGCCGCTTGTCTTGATCAGCACGTTTTCTGAGGTATTTTTCCATATACTCAACGGCGATCCTCAGTTGTTGATCTTCATCGATCTGTTCGTCAAGCAATTCTCGAATTATCGCTTTATCAATACCCTTTTGCGCCAGATACTGTCGTATGCGCATTCTACCCATGCTTTTGCTTTTCTGCTCAACAATTCTCAAGGCAAACCGTTTGTCGTCCAGAAAGCCCCGTTCACGCAGAAAACGTATCACTTCCAAGGTGATCCAGGAGGGATAGCCCACCTGAGTTATTTTCTCTCCCAGCATTTTTTCCGAATAGTCCTTGCGAGACAACAAATAAACAGCGCGGTCCATGGCAAAACGATAGACTTCCTTGCGATGATCCTGCCAGTAGGTGTCCATATCCAACGGCTCACCAATTTTCAGGCGAAAGGCGCGCAGCACGGGCGCAGGAAAGCGAACCGTTACGCCGCTTTGCAGCGTCACGTGATAAACACCGCCACTTTTCTTGGCAATGGATTCCACTATTTCCACACGCCTCTCCTTTGCCACAGACGAATAAGATCCAGATTAATATCCGCAAGTACGCCGTTTCTGGCTTCGGATGCGCCGCTCGTAAGCAACGCTACGCCGTCTTGCTGTTTCGGATCGAAAAACAAACCATGTACGCCGCCGTAAGCCAAGCCCTGATGGCCATAAAGCGAATATGGCGCGATGTTCTTGTCATTAATGATGAATGTGCCGATCCCTTGCTCAAGACGCGGGTCCCGCTTGCCAAAGGAGGCATGCGCCCTGCGCATGTCCGACAACGTCTCCGCAGTCAAAAAGCCGGGCGACATGAGCGCGGACCCGATGCGCGCGGCACCATCCGCGGCAATGCAACAGTTTCCCTGCGACAGCGTGTAGTGATGAAATTCATCGCGCATATCCCATCCGTTCATGGGCCGTTGTTGACGTTGTCGCGCGTCAAACAAAAGTTTTTCTGTAAATGGAAAAACGCGATACGCGTCCGCCAAATAACCGCTGATTTTTTGCGGGTAAAACGTTGCCTCAATTTTCAACGGCTTGAACAGGTATTGTTGCATGATGATCTCAAATGACGCGTTCGCAGCGCTTTCCATGACACACGCCAACAGTCCCCCACCAAAGTTGGAATATTCCCATAGTAAATCTGCAGCCAGGAAATTGTCCTGATTCAGCAAGTCGGTTACGGGAGCATTTGTTCCAACCACCCGGTTGTATGACGCGCCATCGTGAAGTCCGGCAGTGTGGGTCATAAGCGACCTTGGCGTAACGCGTCGACCATTGTCGATGCGAAAAGGCAGCAAAGAGTTGACATCCGCGTCGATAGAAAGAATGCCAAGCTCGTGCAAACGCATCGCGCAGGCGGCGGTGATCATCTTGGAGACCGACGCTGCCCTAAAGAACGTGTCCTTATGGAGACGAACACCTTTGCGGGCGTCCCCGTACACAAGCTGGGCGGTTATACCTTTCGCGTCAAAGAACGCCGCCGAAGCGCCATGTACGCGGTGTCTGTGAAACAAGCGACTGACTTCTTCCTTGAAGCGCGTTTCTTTCTTTGTGTCCGTGTTCGAAAATACGGGTACGCCGGAATCTTTAATGGATCCTTTGGGCAAGAGCCGAACACTCGCATTGTAGAGTCTTTGCCGTATCATTCGGCGGCCCTTGAATAACGCGTATAGAGAAGTCCCGCAAAAATCAGGTTGATGGCCACGCCGCCAACCAACAGTGGCAGGTTTTCCGTAGCGGCTGCTGTGATCGCGGCAGCGCCCCCCAAAGCCAATATCGCGAATTGCACTTTGGGAATCCCTCTTCGGATCCCCAGCAAAATGCCGGCAAACATGAAAAGGACGACGCTCAAAAGCTGAGAAACGCGCATGTTGAGCAGCATAAGGCTGTCGGTTCGCATCATCTCAATCAGCATACGTCCGGAACTATAGCACAAAAAATACCACAGTGTCAGCTCGCCCGCTGCTCCCCTGGTACTGAATTTCCGTCGGTTCAAATATAGAAATGCAAAGCCCAACAAATTCCATATGGATTCATAGAAGAACGTAGCATAATACCACGTGCCGTTAAGGCTGACAGCTATGGGAAATAACTTAAGAGCGCTCGATTGCACGATGCTTCCATGCGCTTCTGCGTTAAAGTAATTCCCCCACCTGCCAATGGCCTGCCCCAAGAGCATGCTGGGAGCCGCGATATCCGTCAGCAGCCACAAAGACATATTGCGCTTGCGCGCCAAGAAGATCAACCCCAAAACACCGCCGATGACGCCGCCATAAAGCGCCAGGCCGCCCTCCCAGATATAGAGCGCGGATATGGGATCCTCCTTAAACAAATACCACGCAAAAACAACGTAATAGATGCGGGCACCGATCAAGGCTGCGGGAACGGCATAAAGCACTACATCCAGCCCGGTATCTTTTCCCAAATTGCGCTGTTTTTCTTCGCGCACACAAAGCAGGGTGCCCACTAGAATGGCAAGCGCAATCAGCAGCCCATAAATGTTGATATCCCTTGGGATCATGGACGACATCCCGCCATCTTTTCTATCTCCTTCAGTGTGGATATGATGGGCAATTGCTGGGGGCAGGCTTCTTCACACACTCCGCATGATACGCACGACGATGCATCTTGCTTGCTTGCGCAGAACTGTTTGTACTCATTCTTCAGTATTGCATTGTCACCAAAACGATAGGAGCGGTTATATAGATCGAAAATACCGGGAATATTGACGCCCTGCGGGCAAGGCTGGCAGTAGTTGCATGCGGTGCATCCAATGGCGGTACGATCCAAATACGCCGCCTTAACGGAAGAAACGAACTGAAGATCCTCCGCACTGAGTCCACCAACGGGCACATCTTCAAAGATGCGAAGGTTATCTTCCACCTGCTCGGGACTGCTCATACCGCTGAGGATAGTGACAACCTGCGAAAAATGGCTGACATAGCGGAATGCCAATTCCGCCGGGCTTGCTCCAAATCGATTTTGACTGATTCTTTCGGCAATTTCCTTTGGCGGATTGGCCAACGCACCGCCGCGCAGAGGTTCCATGACCACGACGGGTATTCCCTTTTCCCCCGCATACAAGAGACCATCAAGGGTGGCTTGCGCGCGATCATCCAGGTAATTAAACTGAATTTGCGCCATCTCCCACGCATAATTGTCAAGGATATCTCTAAACGTCACCGCGTCATCATGAAATGAGAAACCGACATGCCTGACCCTTCCGTCCTTTATGCAACGCTTAAGAAACGATTGATAATCAAGGTTTTTGAGCCTCTCAAACGCGTCCCGATTCAGCGCATGCAGCAAGTAGAAGTCTAAATATGGCACGTCGAGCTTCTTGAGCTGTTCATCCAGCAGCCTGTCCATGTCCTTGTGTTCCCTTACAAGCCACTGGGGCAGTTTGGTGGCGAGTTTGGCGCGTTCGCGATAGCCGTTCTTCAGCGCCAACCCCGTGACGATTTCGCTTTCCCCGTTGTGATATCCGTACGCGGTGTCAACATAATTAACGCCCTGATCAATAGCGTGGCGAATCATAGCGATAGCCTGTTGCCTGTCAATGACGACAGCGCCCTCGTCGCTCTGCACGGTGGGCAGACGCATAGTGCCAAAACCCAGGCGCGATACATTGAATCCCAGTTTTCCAAACGGTACGTATAGCATTGCTTGTCTCCTTATTGCTTTCTATCGAGTTATCCAACCCCGCGCGTACAGGATATCATAGATGGGATTGTGAATGAAGCGATCCTTCAAATAGACATATTTCCAGCTGGAATAAACCATACGGCCGTCCGGCCAGGCAACACGTCCGGAGCCATCATGATTGAGTTGATGACCCGCCGCTTCGGCGGGCTGGACAAGCGATAGCCGGTTGTGACAGCGATTGCCAAGCAACAGATCAAAAACGCCCAAATCAGGGTCAATAGCGATGTGATTGCCGGTATATCCGCTCAGAGCGAAGGCGCGCCGTCCCATCCATTTGGGCACTTCGCTCAGGCGTGGCACGGCGCTCCTGGAGAAGCAGAGCAATCCCATGTACTGCACGTAATCGCCGCTAACCTTCAATGAGCCAGTACGATTGATGCCGATAAGCCTCAGCGTTTCGCGCGAAAAAAGACGGCCCGCCAGCAAGGCCTGCGCCAATTTGATCATATCGCCAAGCGTACTCATCAGACCCGCATGGCCGGAGACGTTTTCTTCGTCCACACATAGGAGCCTGGCTTTGGGATCATGGGGCGTTCCCGGTGTTACAATCTTGTTCAACAAGTACTGCCCGTCCACTATCCTGTGTTCGTAGTTGTAGCACACACAATCATCCAGGCGGTTTTCCGGCACGCGCGCAAATGTGTTGGTCATGCCAATGGGGCCAAGGATGTGCTGTTGGAGGAACGACCAGAAGGTAATGCCTGTAACAGCCTCAATGACATATTTGAGTACCAGGGCGTTCATGTCCGAATAGAGTTTCGTCGGATTCCGGTGACTGCGATATGTCGAAAACACCTGGACTTCCGCTTTCGCTTTCGTAGCCTGCGCATCGATACGCTCGGGGGATCTCAGCACCGCCCGGTACGACAGCACATCCAACAAGCTCACGTCGTTAAGATGCGCGAACCTCTCATCCAGCACGCCGATGCAATCGCTCATTCGGATGATCCTATCTTCCAACAGCATCAAAATTGAGATGCAGGTAAACAACTTAGTAAGCGATGCCAGGTCGAATATGGATGACGCGATGAGCGGCTTTTCGTACGGCTTCAAATGTCCGTCGACCATGGTGACTTCGCTCGCGTATCCCGTGATATGATAATCGCAAAAACGCGCATTGCCATATGCAACGCTCGCCCCTGCAAGCATATGGGACTGCTCCACCAGGTAACGCCATGATTCATCTACTTGATTCATCTACAAAATCCAGAAATCCAAAACGCTCCGGTACATGGAAGTTGTTTTCCCCTGTTTTCTGCCATGCCAAGAGCGCTTCGCCGCGTCTGCTGTGATCTATGCGAAAAACATTGATTCGCCAGAATTCCCCGGCCTTTGGAGGATTTTCGAACACGCCATACGGCAGGGCCCAGACCGAGGTGGTAGTAGACCCGCTTCTGTCACGCACGGTATATGTTGCCCAGCCTTTCACATCAACCGACGTGTTGAGGTGTCTTGCATTTTGTTCGTCATAGGTAATCACGCCATCAAAGCGAATGTCGTGCGGGCTCGCTTCCAGCTCCAAATAGTGCTTCAAATTGTTGTCGTCACAGATGAATATTTCAAAAACGTCCTGCCGATACAGGGGCTCATCATGCAGGCGAAAACAAGAATGCCACTCATCATCTTCGGCACAAAAGCGAAAATAGAGTTTTTGCTGCTTATCACAGCTAAAGACGCTGAACTCAGTGTGCAGAAACGCCCGATCCCCCGTCTTAACATCCACCAGCGTGGCTTTGGCAGCGCGGTCCCATACGGCGTCCTCGCTGTCCGGAAAGCCTTCTACCGAAAGGTTCACACAGGATATGCGATTGTTGTTGTCGCTATGCATTCCGGCTTGGATTACTTTCGAATCAGCGCCGCAAAATCCTCGGCGAATTTTTCGGCCAGCAGTAATTCTTCCCCGCTCGGACGGAAGCGTACGCGCAGTCCGTCGATGGTCTCAACTTTCAATTGTTTGAGACGCTCCATCATATTGGGCACGCCTTCGCCGCTCCATCCATACGAGCCAAAGGCAGACGCCGCTTTGCCCTTCACCAGAATGGGGTGCAGTGCCGCGGCAACTTCGGCGATCGGCTGGAGAGCGTCCGCCAAAATGGTGGGCGTTCCCAAAAGGAAGCCGTCCGATGAAACGATGCCGTCCATTACTTGCTGCCTATTGTCGTCGGTCACTTCGTGTATCAAAACATTGAATTCGTTGTTCTTTTGCAGAGTGGCGGCAATGGTCTCAGCCAACATCTTGGTATATCCGTAGGCGCTTACGTACGCGATCGCAACGCTTGGTTTTGCTTTCTTCTCGGGTGTACACAGTGCCTCATAGCGCCCCAGCGTTTCCGGGATGTCGATATCGATTACCGGTCCATGTCCCGTGCAAATGATGGAGGGGTCAAGCTCCCGAGCAGCTTTAGTGCCGTTGATAACATAAGGATCGATAAACGGACTCATAATGTCCAAAAAATACTGTTCTTGCGCTCGATAGTATTCATCCTTATTTTCCATGAGGCTCAGGAGAACCGGCGCATATGAAAAGTGCGCGCCGAAACAGTCGCAACAAAACAGTGCACGCGATTTGTCGTCAAACGTAAACATAGTGTCGGGCCAATGCAAATTGGGCATGGGATAGAAAGCAAGCGTCCTGTCACCCAGATCGATGGAGTCGCCCTTTTTGACAACCAAGCTGTTGAAAGGGGCGTTGATAATATGGCTGATAAACATGATAGCGCTGCTGGTTCCCACAATGGTAACATTGGGATTCACTTTCAGCAATTCCAGTATGGAGCCCGCATGGTCAGGTTCAGTGTGGTTCATGATGAGGTAATCTACCTCAGATATGGGCATCACTGCGTTGATCCGTTGTGCATAAACATCCCAAAATCCCGATTTGACGGTTTCTACCAGCGCTGTTTTCTTTTCTCCTTTAATGAGAAAGGCGTTGTAGCTGGTACCCAGCGGCGTTTTCATGATAATGTCAAACACGCGCAGATCAGGATTCTGCGCACCACAGTAATAGATGGATGGTTTCAGCTCCAACACTTCAATTTCCCTCCTTATTTGGTTCCAAACAGCCTATCTCCGGCGTCACCCAGACCGGGCACGATGTAACCGTGTTCATTCAGCTTTTCGTCTAATGCGGCGACATAGATATCAACGTCGGGATGATCATTTTGGATACGCTTGATGCCTTCCGGCGCAGCGATAAGATTGACCAGGCTGATATTGTGACAATTGCGCTGTTTAATGAAAGATATGGCGGCCGATGCTGAGCCGCCGGTAGCCAACATGGGATCGAGCACAAATAAAAACCGCTGCTCAGCGTCTGCGGGAAGCTTGCAGTAATACTCCACAGGTTGCAGCGTCAGAGGATCGCGGTAAAGACCGATGTGGCCCACTTTTGCATTGGGGATGAGCCGCTGAATGCCATCCACCATGCCAAGTCCTGCACGCAAAATGGGAATAATGCCTATGGGTCTCCCCGCCAATACGCGCGTCTTCATGCGCGCAACGGGTGTTTCCACTTCAATTTCTTCGGTGGGCAAGTCTCTGGTAATTTCGTACACCATTAACATGGAAATTTCGTCAAGCAACTCACGAAACTCCTTGGTCCCCGTATTAACATCCCGCATGATGCTCAGCTTATGCTGAATAAGCGGGTGATCGAATATATGTACTCGTCCCTCCATTATGCATCTCCCTTTCTACTCAAAAGTGCTGTAAATGCTTGATCATCCCGATAATTATAGCCCACATTCATAATGATGGCAAGGTACAATTACCTCTTTCCAAGGCCTTGCATCACTTTAGACACTTGCTGCAAAGGGATGCTTTGCACGAAATGCGGCCGCGTCCTCCAATAAAGATTCGGCATGATTGATGCCGCTTAATTTTTCACTGGTTTCACCCAGCATTCTGGAGATTTCAGCCGTCCTGGCGGCCTTATCAAGGTAGGTGATCTGCGTGATGGTACGTTCGCCCATTTCCTGTTTGCTTACCAGGGCATGGGATGACGCCATCGCGGCAATTTGCTGCAGGTGCGTCACGCAAATGACCTGGCGGTAACGCGCGATGAACCACATCTTTTCTGCCACTACCTGCGCCGTTCTGCCCGAAATGCCCGTATCGATTTCGTCAAACACCATAGAGGGCACCATTGTCTTTTCGGCGGCGACTGATTTGATGCCAAGCATAATGCGTGACAACTCACCGCCCGATGCGGTCTTGCTCAGAAGCTTAGCGTCTTCTCCCTTGTTGGCTGCAATCATAAAGCGCACGCGGTCAAAACCATTGGAAGATGCGTGGTCGCTGTCCGATTCGATCTGAATCAGGAAATTCGCACTCTGCATATTAAGCTGTGCAAATTCATGGTTCATTTTTTCCTCGATCGCGTGGGCAAGCTTGCACCGTGAGGCCGTCAGTCTTTTCGCGGAGCCCTCATAATCATCCCAAGCCTTGGACAAAAGAGTCCGCAATTCGTGAATGTGATCCTCGATCGATTCAAAATGCCGGATCTCTTCGTCTATGGCGTCGAGCTTCACCAATATGTCTGCTATGGTTACGCCGTACTTTTTTTCCAGTCGCCTGATCAAATCGAGCCTGACTTCCGTTTTTTCCAGCTCGACGCCATTGAGATCCACCTTCTGCAAATCATCGCGAAGCGTGAGTCCTATGTCTTCCAGTTCATAATAGAGCGATTCCAGGCGCGCAAAGAGCGCGCCATAGTGATCGCTTAGTTTTTCGATCTCGCGCAAAGACTTCAGGGATTCTTTGACCAGCGCCAGCGCGGAAAATGACGTGCCGTCCGCCTCATTGATAGCACTGTAAGAAGCGCGCAGCGCGTGGTCGATCTTATCGGCGTTCCGCAGCATATCGCGCGCAGAAACAAGGTCATCTTCTTCGCCGTCTTTCAAGTCAGCTTTTTCGATTTCCCTTTTTTGACTGTTCAGTCTCTCCAGTCTCTCCTGCCGAAATTCGCTTTCCTTAGTGGTTTTTTCCAGTTCCCTGCGGATCTCCTGACAGCGCGTGTATTTTTCGCTTGTTTCGGCAACCAAAAAAGCATGCCCGGCGTCACCCAGCATGTCAAGGAATGTAATATGATTCTCGTCAGCCAGAAGGGCTTGGTGCTCGTGTTGGCCGTGGATCTCCATCAAGAGAGACGACAGCATCTTGAGCATACTCAGACCGACCAAAACGCCGTTCACACGACAGGTGCTTCTGCCTGAAAGGTTGATTTCCCGCGCGATGATGACTGATCCATCATCGTCCAATAACTTCTGCTCGTGCAAAAATGCCAATGCTTTGTCGTTTCCGCAAACCGAAAATACACCCTCAACGTATGCTTTCTCACTGCCTCGACGCACCATGTCCTTGTCGCCCTTGGCGCCCAGCACAAGCGTCACCGCATCCACCACAATAGACTTGCCCGCTCCCGTTTCACCGGATAGCACGGTCAATCCTTCGTGAAAAGGAATGCACATCTCCTCAATCAGGGCGAAATTCCTGATAAGCAACTGCTCAAGCACTTATGAACCTCTGCCAGTTATTTCAAAATGTCGTTGAATTTTTCCACAACGACTTGCGTGTCCGCTTCACTTCTGACCACCACCATGATCGTGTTGTCTCCCGATATGGTGCCCAAAATTTCCGGCCATCTCATGCTGTCGATAGCTTCTCCCGCAACATTGGCACTGCCGGCAAGTGTCCGGATGATGATGATGTTGCCTGCCGATACAATGGAAATGACAGAGTCCACGAACATGCGCACAAAACGCTCAGAAATGCCGTGCTCCGCCTGATCGGCTGTTGCGTACTTGTACCCGCCGCCTGAAGACAACACCTTCAGCAGTCGCAGTTCCTTGATATCCCGCGAAACAGTGGCCTGCGTCACCTTGATGCCCATTTCTTTGAGCCTTTGGGCCAGTTCCTCTTGCGTTCTGATATCCTGCTGCTCCACCAACGAAAGAATGGCTGTTTGCCGCGCGCTTTTCATATCCTGCAACCTCCCATTACTCAATGCTCCATTCCATTTGCTTCTCACGTAAACGAGTCAAAAACTGCTGCTCAGAAAACCGAATAAACTTTGCACGAACCTGCGACCTGCCTATAACGATCTCAGTATGGCCCGTGACAGATATTACTGTTTGACCGTCTATAATGGCCTGATGCACATTCCCCGGCTTGGCATCCATCTCCAATTTTATGATTTGCTCTGCGCCCAGGATGACAGCGCGCTGATGCAACACATGAGAGCACACAGGAATAATCGATATACATTCAAGGTAAGGTGACACAATGGGCCCTCCGGCGGACACGGCGTAGCCTGTTGTTCCCGTGGGTGTGGACACCAAAACCCCGTCACCGTGGACTTTGAATATCAACTCATTGCCCGCATAGGCATACACTTGCACGCTGCTGGGATACTGACCACGCATGAGCGCAATGTCATTCATGAAATCAAAAGACCGCCCGTTATTGAGCTTGGCAGTAAGCATCATGCGTTCTTCAATAACGAAGTCACGACTTTTCAACCGCTCCACAACGGTGTCCAGTGCGTCACTGCCTACTTCCATCAAGAAACCAACGTGGCCCATATTGATTCCCAGCACAGGCAAACCCTTTTGGGCAACTTTGGCAATTACCCTGAGCAGCGTACCATCCCCGCCCATAGAAATTACCGCCGTCGTATCGCCGGGAATATCCTGCACTTCCATCCTAACGCCTATGCCAAGGTTCTCAAAAAGCCAAGCATCAAGTGCCACACGTGCTCCCGCGGTCAAAAACTGCTCTGCCAAGAACTTCGCTGCGGAGATCGTTTCAGGTTTGTATGGATTTGCAGAAAGAAAATAGCTGCTTCTCTCCATGCTGCCCCCTTGTTTGCGTATTTTAGCACAGACTGCATAATTTTACAATGTTAAATGCAGTGTGCGGACATCATGAAAGTTGCCCCAAACTACCTTTTTGTCGTGCCCTGCCAGTATTGTGCGGGGGTCGGATTGTAACGATCGCGTGAAACGAGCTTCTCTTCCAATAAATTTCCATTCACATATTTGCGCAAATAGGTTGACACCAGGTAACCGTCCACCGCTTTTTGCGCCAATTTTGTCTCGTCCTCATAAACTGTGTATTGCTGATACTTGTCGGGAATATAAACGATCTCCTCACTCTTGAGCACTTCATCCTCTACCGAATGCAGTCGGTACACAGTACCTTCCTCAAGCGCTTCACCATAGAACCTGATTTTGCTTATCAAGTTTTTGCTGCTGGAGCCTTTCATGACGGAGGCGGTAATATAAATGCGTCCGGGCGTCGTGTTCTTGAACACAAAATCAATTTCGTGATCTCTGCTTAAAAATACCGTGGCGTCCTGCCCTTTTTCGGTGTACATGACAGGCTTGGAATGAATATCGCGATCCAAAATCTGCAGATTGCTAAGCAACGCTGCCTGATACAGTGTGGTGCTAGCCTGGCAGATACCCCCACCCACGCCGATCACCAAATTACCCGAAACTTGCTCATACGCTTCAAAAAAACCCGTTTTTAGCGTTCTGGGGCCCACGACATCGTTGAAGCTGAATTTCCTTCCGGGCTCCAATATCGTACCGTTAATCTTGGAGAATGCCACCCTGATGTTGTTAATGCGATTCTCGGTTGAATCTTTGCTGATGGAAGTGATGGCCTCTCCGCGCAAAGCCACCGTCTTCTCGATGTCTTCTTTCTTGACCGCGGGATATGACATAATGGGCTGCAGTTCAAAAGTGCCGCCTACTCCCGCGCCTGCCATCTCAAGTATCCTTGTTTTTGTGGCCTCCACGTCAATCGCTCTGCCAGACTGTTCCGCTTGGATGACAAACGGGTTCGAATCGTCCGGCCTGAACTGAACCAGCACGGCATCAGATGCTTCACGATAAATGGATGCGGCAATTTGCTGTAAAATCTGATCAAGAGCCGCTTCGTCAAATTCCTTCTTTGTGGTATAGGCGTGGTAGGGAGATGTGCTTCGATCCTTGAGCGCCTGCTGGCGCTGGAAAACATCCCCCGTATGCGTCAAGGCCCACGCCTCATTGAGAAAGGAATATATCTGATGCTGCGAGTAATCGATGCCAAGGGATGGATAATTCAGAGTGTAATACGTCCACCCTTCATAGGTGAGCGCAAGATTCCATGAATTGACGCGTTGGAGCATCTCGGAAGAAACCTTGCTGAGGGCTTGCTCGGGCGTCAATCCCGAAATAGAAATGTCGTTGATAAAAATGTTGTCTGCGTAGACACTATCGTAGGGCGCGATTTCAGCTTTGACCCGGTTCTCGCGCAATTGGCTGACTCCCCAAACGCCGGCTGCTGCCACGATAAGCAGCACCAGTATGGTTATTATGAAAGATGTGTAGCGCCGCTTAGGCCGCTGTTTGCCATTACCTTTGCTTGGGCCGTTCTGAGGCGGGTAACCGGGCGGCATGCCTCCCCCGCCCTGCATGGGGGGTGCGGAGCTTTGAAAACTAAAGGGCGTCCCATTGCCGCCATTCTGAGGAGGTACTGCCGCATGTAATCCAGGCGGCTGGCCGGTTGATGAATTTTGATGGTGATGGTGGTTTTGCTCCATTGAGTTGCTCCTCACGATTTGGGAAACGGGTATGACGGTTCTGAGCAGTTCGCGTGGACTATTTGTCAAGCTTGGACTGCTGAATCGGTTTCTTCGGGGGATGATAGGGAGAAAGGACTACTGTCAGCTTCGGCAAGCTTCTTTTCGGATCTCCTGGCAATAAACCCAAGAAACTCATCACGCGAGACTGTTTCTTTTTCGATCAGCAATGCCGCAAGTCCGTGCAAATCGTCGATATGCTCGTTGAGCGTATCCAGAGCGACCTGATAGCAGGAAGCCAGCATTCTGGAAACCTCGCGGTCGATATTGGCGGCGACTTCTTCGCTGAACTCGCGGGACTGACCAAATGCCATTCCCACAAACACTTCCTGATCGCTCCCCAAATAGACTGTGCCGATTTCATCGCTCATACCCAGCTTGGTCACCATCTGATGGCAAATCTCTGTGGCACGCTTAAGGTCGGACTGCGCGCCCGTATAGACATCATTTTCTATAAGGCTGATCGCGGCATGACCGCCAAGGCTCATAGCGACCAACTGAAGCAGACGTGAACGGCTCTGCATGTCATACTCTTTTTCGGGAAGAGAGAGGGTGAATCCGCCTGCCTGCCCACGCGGCACAATGGTTACGGTATGGACTTCATCGGTAAGCGGAAGGTAATGCCCGACAATGGCATGGCCCGCCTCATGATAGGCAACGATACGCTTGTCTTCTTCCAATACCTTGTGGCTCTTTTTCTCAGGGCCCATTTGCACCCGCTCCACCGCTTCTATCAAATGGATCTGGTGAATTTTCTTCTTCTTGTTGCGCGCCGCTAAAATGGCGCCTTCATTCATGATGTTTTCCAGGTCCGCCCCGGTAGAAAAAGGAGTGCGCTTGGCAATGTTTTCCAGATTGACATCATCATCAAGCGGCTTCCCCCGCGAATGCACCTTAAGTATTGCCATGCGCCCTTCGATATCGGGGAAATTAACAGTCACTTGGCGGTCAAAGCGACCGGGACGCAGAAGCGCCGGGTCAAGGATATCGCGGCGGTTAGTGGCCGCCATCACGATGACGCCTTCGTTAGCCGCGAAGCCATCCATTTCGACAAGCAATTGGTTGAGCGTTTGCTCCCGTTCATCGTGGCCCCCGCCAAGGCCTGCTCCGCGATGTCTGCCGACGGCATCAATTTCATCGATAAACACGATGCTGGGCGAATTGCGCTTGGCCTGATCAAACAAATCCCGGACGCGGCTGGCACCGACGCCGACAAACATTTCAACAAAATCAGAACCGCTGATGGTGAAAAACGGCACTTTCGCTTCACCCGCCACAGCGCGCGCAAGCAGCGTCTTTCCTGTTCCGGGAGGCCCTACAAGCAGAACACCCTTGGGAATTCTTGCGCCCAATTCCAAGTAGGACTTAGGGTTTTTGAGGAAATCCACGATCTCTTGAAGTTCGGCTTTTTCTTCATCCGCACCGGCCACATCAGCAAAAGTAACGTGATTCTTGGAAGGATCCGCCATATTGGCATGGCTCTTGCCAAAGTTGAGCACTTTGCCGCTTCCGCCCGTTTGCTGGCGCATGAGGACGTAGTAAAAAAGCATGATAAACACGATCGGGATGATATAGGGTAGGATTTCAAGATACCAAGGCGTCACCAACGGCGGCAGGTACTCTACCGCAAAGTCGAGGTTGGCCAAGCTGACGCTTTCCAAGGGTACGTCATATTTAGTTGCGTGCATGGTACGTACTGTATCAATAAAGTCAGGTCCGATGGTCACTTCAAAGTCAAAGCGCTCGGGATAATCAGTGAGCGCGGTCAAGCTGATTTTATTGCGTCCTACTAGATTGCTGCCCCGAATTGAAACACGATCAATACCGTCATTGCTGATTTTTTCAAGCAATTCCGGATAGGTGATGCGATTGGAGGGTACGGTCATGCTGTCGGATATTATGACTGAAAGCAGAATGAATGCCGCTATCATGACAATATATCCCAGCGCTCCCCGTGAATTACGCAAAT
>LFRM01031893.1_pt6 | contig 18328 bp, 20 predicted proteins | sample 618341 | NCBI WGS metagenome assembly LFRM01 (sample SAMN03654438, study PRJNA283298) | anaerobic digester metagenome | isolation source: pool of bioreactors CSTR01a, CSTR02a, and CSTR03a thermophilic anaerobic... | place: Denmark: Kgs. Lyngby | collected 2014-05-21 | reverse complement strand
AAAAACTTAGAAAAACTTTACTCCATTCAACGAAAAGGGGAATTGATGTCAGGTATGACGATTGCCAAGACATTTTCTAAAGTCATCAACGACAGAGACTACATTGAAAGGATGCCTAAGGAGAAAATTAGAAAAATCCTAAGATATAACGAGCAAGATGTGGTTAACCTTTTTCGGATAATGAACCGATGGGAAAAAGTTCAGATAGATGATGTATTGGTGTTAGAAGAACAACTTTTATTGGAAAAGAATGAGAAGCTTGAAAGACGTAAAATCTTAGATGGAAATGGAATAGAAGATTTAAAAATGACTGAGATGGGTGAAAGAGCAATAGAATAATGTGAGATTAAGAGTCAAGATGAAAAACAGGGAGAATTATAAATGGGGTTTAATTTTAGAAAACGAATTAAGTTAGGGAAGTTATTTAACCTAAACATTGGAAAATCTGGTCTTAGTTTGTCGTTTGGGAAAAAAGGAATTCGCCAAAGTATCAGTACTAAAGGCAGAGGGAGAACCACCCTTTCTATTCCGGGTACAGGACTTTACTATACTAAATCTTATAGTGCTAAACCTTTAATCAAGAAGTTAGGCCAAAAAGATCTCTTTAAGCCTGCGGGTGATACTCAGTCTCCCGTGGATGAAGTTCAAGAGTTTAATGAGGATTTGCAGATTCTAATGAATCTACATCAAGAGATAGACTATGAAAATAACTTAGATTGGCAGCGTATTCTAGAGGAGGAACCCCCTTTTGAAAAAGGAAAAATGGGACCCCACGAAATTCTAGCCATAGACGAGATTAAGAAGGATCAAAAAGGATTATTTAATAAGNNCTGCTTTACAAAGCCTATGAAAACCTACAAATTTTAGCGAGAAAAATAAATGTTGGGAAAAAAGAAGAATTTCTAGATGTTTTAAAAGAATTAAAGATATCAGATTTGCTTAGTGGTTATGTGGACGCCATGGAATTTAGCTACACAGATGAAGATTCCTTAAAGGTGGATATGGTGGTATCAGTGGACGATTTTATCCCTAAGTCGTATAAGACTCTTACCCCTACTGGGAAATTATCCCTAAAAACTTACACAAAAACCGATTATTATGAAGTAAGCAGCCAATTTATTTCAGGAATTATACTTAAAACTGTACGGAACCTCTTTCAGCTTCTCCCCATTGCAGATGTCTTTATTAATTTTATAGCTTCCGAAAATGATGAACTAAGCCAACGAAAAGAAGAAAAACTGATTTATTCAGGTTATTTTTCTAGGGAACAGGTTGAGAATATGAGTGACTTTGACAAAAATCCATTTGACTTAATTATTAGTTTCCCTCATGAAGTGAAGTTTGTAAAAACTAGAGGGTTCAAACCAATTGAACCTCTAGATGAGTTATTTCATCGTTAAAAACAGCTTTGGCCTGCCTATTAACGGCTGGCCGAAGCTGTTTTTATTTAAGAATAATTACAACATATTCCCATGTAAAGGGTTTAGGTGGATGATTTTCTGGAACGATAGATAATGAGAGATATATTGAGTAATATAGATTATAAGCAATCTAATTGACATTAATTGTCTTAGAAACATGTTTTTTACACTACCTTACTATTTACAAATCTCTCATGAAATGGTACTTTTATATCGGAGCTGTTAGCAGTCACTTCGAGTGAGTGCTAATAAAGAGGTGAAAGAAAAATGTCAAAAGAAATGGATCAAAGAAAACTTCAAATTCTAAAAGCCATTGTTACAGATTATATCTTAACAGGCGAACCGGTAGGTTCTAGAACATTGGAGAAGAAATACCAGCTTGGTGTAAGTTCTGCCACAATTCGAAATGAAATGTCAGACTTAGAAGAGTTGGGGTATCTTGACCAACTCCATTCATCCTCTGGAAGAATCCCATCAGCTAAAGGTTATCGTATGTACATTGATAAACTAATGATTTTAGAATCTCTCTCACAAGAAGAAGCTCAAGTCATTAAAGATAGAATCATTACTATGGCAGCCTTTGAAATTGATAAGATTATGCGACAAACTGCCATGATGTTATCAGAGCTGACGAATCTAGCAGTGGTGGCAAGAAAACCTAGCTTATCATCAGCCCACATCAAAAACATACAATTAGTGGCTGTGGAGAACAATGCCATATTAGCTGTGATTATGGTCGATAATGGAGTAATTACCCATAAAATGATCAAGTTAGAGGAAACTCCTACAGCACAGACTCTCCAAAGTATCTGCAATCTTTTGAACCAAAAATTAAAAGGCATGAATATGGAAGCGATTAACCTTCACATCGTCAATAGCCTTAAGAATGATTTAGAAGGTTACGATGAACTGTTCCTTTCTATTTTATCGGCAGTTTATGACAGCTTAAATGAAGAGGCCAGTGAGGATATGTACTTTGTAGATGGCACATCAAAAATTTTAAACTACCCAGAGTTCTCTGATATTGGAAAGATGAAAGATTTCTTAGGTCTGCTAGAACAACCTGAATTGTTGTTTCATGATGGAGAAAGCTTTGAGGACATCGGTTCAGAAATGGTAATTAAAATAGGAGATGAGTTAAGTCTGCCAGAAGCTAAAGACTTCACCGTGATCACTACCCAGTATAAAGTCAATAATGAGACTGTGGGAACCATAAATTTAATCGGTCCTAGGCGACTTGATTACTCTAAGGTAGTGTCCATAATAAATAGTGTAAATAAAGAGCTAGAAAAACAGCTCAATGAGGAGGATGTCCATGACGGAGGATAAAGATAAGATAAAAAATGATCCTGAAGCAAAGGATAGTCATCTAAACGATGATAAAGCAGAAGAAGTTAGATCAGAAGTAGAAGGTGAAGAATCAACCATCAATGAAGATGAAAAAAATGTAAAAGAGAATGATGGAACGGATGAGGTCATCGACATGAAGGGGTTATTTAAGAATAAAAAAGAAATGGTAACCACCATAAAGAAATTAGAAAATGAAAATGAGGCTTTAAGAGAGAGATTAGCTAGAATCAGTGCAGAGTATGATAACTTTCGAAAAAGAACTCAAAAAGAAAAAGAGGGAATTTACAGTGATAGTATTGTAGAGGTGGTTAAGGAAATACTTCCTGCCATTGATAATCTAGAAGCTTCTCTAAAAGTTGAAGCTTCAGATGTAGAATCAGTAAAAAAAGGTGTGTCTATGACTCTAAGTCAGTTTTCAGATGCTTTCTCTAAATTGAAAGTTGCTGAGATTGACACAGACATGGCTTTTGATCCAAATTTCCATGATGCAGTTATGCATGTGGATGATCCTGCTTTTAACGAAAAAGAAATTACACAAGTTTTCCTTAAAGGTTATCAAAGAGAAGATAAGATTATACGATATAGCGTAGTAAAAGTTGCAAATTAGGAGGAATAAATAATGTCAAAAGTAATAGGAATTGATTTAGGAACAACAAACTCAGTCGTAGCTGTAATGGAGGGTGGAGAACCCGTCATTATCACCAGTTCTGAAGGTGGAAGAACTACTCCTTCAGTGGTCTCATTTCAAGCAGATGGAGAGAGATTAGTTGGACAAGTAGCAAAGCGTCAAGCCATCACTAATCCAGATAGAACCATAGCCTCTGCTAAAAGAGCCATGGGTTCAAACAAGAAATATGAAATCGGAGATAAGGACTACACTCCACAAGAAATTTCGGCTATGGTTTTAGGAAAACTTAAAACAGATGCAGAAGCTTATCTTGGAGAGAAGATTACCCAAGCTGTTATTACAGTGCCAGCTTACTTTAATGACTCTCAAAGACAAGCTACAAAGGATGCTGGAAGAATTGCAGGGCTAGAAGTTCTTCGAATCATCAACGAGCCAACAGCAGCTTCTCTGGCTTATGGGCTAGACAAGACTGACGAAGCACACAAGATTTTAGTCTTTGACTTAGGTGGAGGAACATTTGACGTATCTATCCTTGATTTAGGAGATGGTGTCTTTGAAGTTCTTTCAACTAATGGTAACACCAAGCTTGGTGGAGATGACTTTGATGATCGTGTAATGAACTATATTGCTGATGAATTTAAGAAAAACAATGGAATTGATTTAAGAACAGATAAGATGGCACTTCAAAGATTAAAAGAAGCTGCTGAAAAAGCGAAGGTAGAATTATCTTCATCTAATACCACCACTATTAATCTTCCCTTTATTACAGCAGATGCCACAGGGCCTAAGCATATCGAAATGAGTATTACCCGGGCTAAATTCAATGAATTAACTGGAGATTTAGTTAAGGCTACAGTTGATCCAATGAAGAAATCCTTGTCTGATGCTGGTCTTACCATGAATGATATCGATCGAGTCATCTTAGTGGGTGGTTCTACAAGAATTCCTGCTGTTATCGATGCGATTAAAGACTTTACAGGAAAAGAACCTTCAAAGGGAGTTAATGCAGACGAAGTTGTTGCTTTGGGAGCAGCTATCCAAGCTGGGGTATTAACAGGTGAAGTTAAGGATATTCTACTTCTTGACGTTACACCATTAACTTTAGGTCTTGAAACTTATGGTGGTGTATCCACACCAATTATTGAGCGTAATACCACTATTCCTACAAAGAAGAGTCAAATCTTTACCACCGCTGCTGACGGACAAACTTCTGTTGAAGTGCATGTAGTTCAGGGTGAAAGACAAATGGCTCCAGATAATAAAACCTTAGGAAGATTTACTCTTTCAGGTATTGCATCAGCAAGACGTGGTATTCCACAAATTGAAGTAACCTTTGATATTGATGCCAATGGTATCGTAAAAGTTACTGCACTAGATAAGGCTACAAATAAGGAAGCCAATATCACCATTACGGCGTCAACGAATCTAAGTGATGATGAAATTGACAACGCAGTTAAGGAAGCAGAGAGATTTGCTGAAGAAGATAAGAAGAAAAAAGAAGAAGTAGAAACAAGAAATAGTGCTGAGCAGGCTATCTATCAGACAGAAAAATCTATGGAAGAGCTTAACGAGAAAATAGCTGAAGAGGATAAGACCTTAGTAAATGAAAAACTTGAAGCACTAAAGAGTGTTAAGGATGGAGAAGACCTAGAAGCAGTGAAAAAAGCCACTGAAGAATTAACCAACGAATTTTACAATGTCTCTTCAAAGATTTATCAAGCTGAAGCAGAAGCTGCACAAAGTCAGGCTGGAGAAGAACAAAACACAGGCGAACCAGAAGGCGAAAATGTAGTTGATGCAGAATATACGGTTGAGGATGAAGAGAAATAAGAGTATAATACTATAGATGTTCAGTTAGGGATGGGCTTAAGCGCTGTCCCTAATTGAAATTGCTCTTAAACTTTATGCCTTTCTAATAAGGCAGCGCGAGAATTAGGTGGTGTAATAATGGCTAAAAGAGACTTCTATGAAGTTTTAGGACTTCAAAAAGGTGCTGATGAAAAAGAAATCAAAAGTGCTTTTCGTAAGTTAGCGATCAAATATCATCCAGATAAAAATCCTGGAGATAAAGGCGCAGAAGACAAATTTAAAGAAATCAATGAAGCCTATCAAGTTCTTTCTGATCCTAAGAAAAAAGCTCAGTACGACCAATACGGTACGACAGACTTTAATTCAGGTGGTCCAGGAGCTGGTGGCGGATATAGTGCCCAAGACTTTGGCGACTTTGGAGATATTTTCGAATCGTTCTTTGGAGGAGGATTCGGAGGTGGAGCTTCTCGTAGGAGAACAGGGCCAACTAGGGGAGCAGATCTGGAGTATAGGTTGGATCTTACCTTTGATGAAGCTGTATTTGGCGTGGAGAAGGACATTCACATTACAAGAACAGAAGATTGTGAGGTTTGTAATGGCTCAGGTGCGAAAGCAGGGTCTAAACCAGTGACTTGTAAAACTTGTCATGGTTCAGGTACCGTAAGAGTACAAAGACAGACCTTGTTTGGAAATATGGTGCAAGAAGCCGTATGTCAAACTTGTGGAGGTTCGGGTGAGATAATAGAAGACCCTTGCAATACTTGTAATGGTAAAGGGCAAACCAGACAAAAACGTAAAATCAGTGTAAAAGTTCCGGCTGGAGTAGATACTGGAAACGTCATGCCTCTTCGAGGACAGGGTGATAAGGGAGCTAAGGGCGGACCGGCAGGTGATTTGCATTTAGTTATTAGTGTGAAGCCATCTAAGGTGTTTATCCGTAAAGGAGATCATATCTATGTAGATACTCACATTAATATCGCAGAAGCAGCTATTGGGAAAGAAGTGAAAGTCCCTACAATAGATGGGGAAGTTTCTTATGACATTCCTGCGGGAACCCAATCGGGAACATTATTTAGGCTAAAAGGTAAAGGGGTTACCAATGTAAATTCCAGAAGTGGAGCCAGAGGAGACCAATATGTCAATGTCATAGTTGATGTACCTAAAAAACTAAATGATGCACAAAAAGAAGCCCTCTATCAGTTCATGGAAGCTTCGGGTCAGGTTGTAGATAGAGAAGAAAAGAAAGATAAAAAAGAAAAAAGAAAGTTTGGGATTTTCTAAAAAACCTCACCTATTTTTTCATATGAGAAGACACCTTAACTGTAGAGAAAACTCTGCGCTTAGGGTGCTTTTTTTATTTAGGGCCTAATTGTATTGTAATTTAGAGTTATATTTAGAAAATTAATATCTAGTGATGTTATAATATGAAGTAGCAACGCAACCATAGAAATTAAAAAATAAGCAGATAGTGTTAAGGAGAGAAATATGAGTGTATGGAATGAAATAAAGCTAGTTATTAATGAAGAGGATATCGAATTTGTAGAGGGGATTTTATACACATTTGATGTCAAAGGAATTTCTATAGAAGATCCTAAAGACATTACCGGACGTGAGCAAGGACCGTTGACGTGGGATTTTGCGGATCTTAATATTTTTGAATATGATGAGAACCATGCGGTTATGAAAGCATATTTCAATGTGGATGAAGATATTGAGGAAATTATTGATGAAATCAAGAAAAAAATAGTAATAGCAAGGGAGAATGGATTGTCAATTTCTGATGTTATGATAACGTCCTTAGAAGTTCATGAAGAAGACTGGGCTAATGAATGGAAAAAATATTATAAACCTCTTCATATAGGCAGTCGATTTGTGATTAAGCCATTATGGGAAGAATATGAAGCCAAAGAAGGAGAAATCATTCTTCATATGGATCCAGGTATGGCCTTTGGTACTGGAACCCATGAAACCACAAGGATGTGTCTTGAAGCTATAGACAAGTATTCAAGCGAAAAAGACCGAGTCTTTGATATCGGAACAGGGTCAGGAATACTGGCCATAGCCGCTGCGAAGTTGGGGGCAAGAGAGGTCATTGGTGTCGATCTAGACATAGTGGCTGTGGCTTCGGCAAAAGAAAATGTGGCGCATAATCAGTTGAAAAATGTTCAAATTCTAAAAGGGAACCTTTTAGATGTAGTGGAAGGAAAAGCAGATCTGGTGGTAGCAAATATCATCGCGGAAGTAATTAAATATATTACTTCCGATGTTAAAAAAGTATTAAAGGACAAAGGTATTTTCATTGCTTCAGGAATTATTAAGGAAAAAGAAGAATTTGTAAAAGAGGAGCTTTCGCTTCATGGCTTTATAATCAAAGATGTGAAAAGAGAAGGGGAATGGGTCTGCATCATTTCAGAGGCTAATCATGCATAAGTTTTTCACCAATGAAATAGAGGAATCGACTGCAATATTAAGAGGAGAAGACCACAAGCATCTCTCTAGGGTGCTTAGATTAAAATCAGGTGATCAAGTACTGGTAAATGATGAAAATGGTCAGGATTATGAAAGTGTCATTAAGTCTATTGAAAAAGACTATACAGTGATTACCCTAAACAATAAGGTTGAAATGTCGAATGAAAGTAATATAAAGATTACCCTGTATCAGGGTTTACCTAAATCAGGAAAACTTGATTTGATTGTTCAAAAATGCACCGAATTGGGTGTAAATAAAATAGTACCTGTGATTACACAGCGAGTAGTGGTTTCTCACAATAAAGAATTCAAAAAGCTTGATCGACTTAAAAGGATTGCATATGAAGCAGCCAAACAGTCAAAACGAAGTTTGATTCCAGCAATTGAAGAGCCTATTAGTTTTGAAGAATTATTATTAGCTATGAAAGAAGAAGATGTCTTAGTGGTTCCTTATGAAAATGCAAAGGACTATGGAGTGCATGCACTAAAAAGGGATTTATTGTCCTTGAACTCTATAGGTATCCTTGTAGGGCCTGAGGGAGGATTTTCAGAAAGAGAAATTAATGATTTAATTGCTAATGGGGCAAAAATCATAACGTTAGGAAAGAGAATACTGCGTACAGAAACTGCAGGATTTACCACTGCGGTGATGATTCAAATGCTATATGGAGATATGGGAGGGAAGTAAATTGAAAGTTGCATTTCAGACCTTAGGTTGTCGAGTTAACGTATATGACTCAGAAGCCATGATTGAAATGTTTATTAACGATGGATATGAACTGGTGGATTTTAATGAACGGGCTGATGTGTATGTGATTAATACTTGTACAGTGACTAATACTGGTGAGAAAAAGTCTCGTCAATATATTAATCGAGCTAAGAAAACCAACCCAGAGGCAACGGTGGCAGTGGTAGGTTGTTATTCGCAAGTAAGTAAAGAAGAGGTTATGGCTATCCCGGGAGTTGACGTGGTACTGGGATCTAGAAATAAAAGCGATATTGTCTTTTATGTCCATAAAGCTAAGGCGGAGCAAATACAGGTGGTCCACGTTAGTGAAAAACTTTTATTAAATTCAACCTATGAAGATTTGCTGGTAACTGGATATGAAGAAAAAACTAGGGCATTTCTTAAAATTCAAGATGGATGTAATCGCTTTTGCTCTTATTGTATTATTCCATACGCTCGAGGAGGGCTCTCTAGCAAGAACCCAGGAAAAGTACTCCAAGAGATTAATAATTTAGCACAAGAGGGATTCAAAGAAATTATTCTTTCTGGAATTCATATTGCATCCTATGGACAAGATTTACCTGAAAAATATGACCTTCTAGATTTACTTGAAGAAATTGAAAGGATTGACGGTATTTCAAGGGTTCGTATAGGTTCTATTGAACCTATGTTTTTCAAAGGGCAAAGAATGGAGAGGATTTTAAAACTAAAGAAACTGTGCCCTCATTTTCATTTGTCTCTTCAATCAGGTTCAGAGAAAACTCTTAGACGAATGAATCGAAGATATAGTCCTGAAGAATATCGAGATGTGGTAAAAATATTAAGAGATAAAATAGAAAATATTTCAATTACGACGGATATTATCGTAGGATTTCCTGGGGAGACAGAAGAGGAATTTAAAGCGACCTATGATTTTTTAGAAGAACTTAAATTAAATAAAGTCCATACCTTTAAATATTCAAAGAGAGAAGGAACACCGGCTTTTTCCATGGATAATCAGGTGCCTTCTAGGATTAAAGATGAAAGAAGCACAATTATTATGGCTCAAAGTGATAGATTTGAAAATGACTTTATCAAATCTCACAGAGATAAAGTCAAAAATGTTTTGTTTGAGAGTGGAAAAAATAATATTTATATGGGATTTACCCCTGAATATATTAGAATTAAGGTGGAGTCTGAAATGGATCTTCAAGGGCGAATTATTCCTACGAAATTGATAGACATAAAAAATGGATTAGCTTGGGGAGAAATCGAGACATAGAATAATTTTTTAAAATGAGCTAAAACCTGGGAAAAAGTGTATAATTATGAGTATAGGCAGGTGAATTAAAAATGGATTGTTTATTTTGCAAAATCGCTGCAGGAAAAATTCCTTCAGATAAGGTCTACGAAGATGACGAGCTATTAGCCTTTAGAGACATTGATCCAAAAGCCCCTACCCATATCTTGGTAATTCCTAAAACTCATATTACATCGATAAATCAATTAGATGTAGAGAGTTCCTTAATTGTATCTAAAGCTTTTCTTCTTCTGAAGAAAATAGCAAAGGACGAGGGAATCAGTGAGTCAGGGTACCGTATTGTCACCAATGTTTTAAAAGATGGAGGTCAAACTGTAGATCATCTACATTTTCATCTTTTAGGAGGCCGTAGCCTATCATGGCCACCGGGGTAAAAACATTGACTGATTGAACATTTTATATTATAATTATCAGTGTGTTATTTTGCCCATAAGGCTGATATTTATATTTTTAACTAGCGGAGGGAGGGATAATGAATGTCAGAAATCAAAGTTGGAGAAAACGAATCTTTGGAGAACGCACTTAGAAGATTTAAGAAGAAGTGTGCCAAATCAGGAATTCTTGGTGAAGTAAGAAAGAGAGAACATTATGAAAAGCCAAGTGTAAAGAAGAAGTTAAAGTCAGAAGCAGCGAGAAAAAGAAAGTTCAAATAGTACTTTTATTTAAGAAGGTGTGTGTATGACAATCAAAGCACAAATTCAGTCAGATTGGAAAGATGCTCTTAAAAGCAGAGAAAAAGCGAAGTCTAGTGTGTTAAGCATGGTGAAGTCGGCTATTCTTTATGCAGAAAAAGATGCTCATGTTTCCGAGTTGCCTGATGAGAAAATCATTGAAATTCTCGCCAGAGAAGTAAAAATGAGAAGAGATGCTGTAGTGGAGTTCGAAAAAGGGCATCGTGATGACCTAGTCGAACAAAATATTTTCGAAATAGAAACTTTATTAAGTTATCTACCAAAGCAGTTAAAAGAACAAGAAATAATTGAATTGGTTGAGAATACAGCTAAGGAAATTGGTGCAAATAACATGAAAGACATGGGGAAACTCATGGCAGCTCTCAAGCCATTAACTACAGGTAAAGCTGATGGAAAATTAGTGAGTAGTCTGGTGAAAGAATATCTAAGTAAAAATTAAATGCTTTTTCTATGGTTTATCATGGGAAAAGTTCTTATGTGAGATAAAAAAGTTGCTTTTCTATCTCTACTACATGAGAATAAACAAAAGGCATCTCTTAGGAGGTGCCTTTTTTAAAGGGAATTCCCATATCGTGTTAAGAATATATCATTTAAGTTCTTGTAAAAAAACATTCAATATACTAAGATGAAGAGAAAAAGAGGAGATTTTAAAATGAGTAAAAACCATCTTAAAGAGTTTGGAATTGTTGTTTTGGTCTTTATTCTTAATGTAACCATCTTAGGATTTCTATTGCCCGTAGATCAAAGACCATATGCGCGAATCATGACGGCGGAGATTAAGCGAGATTATCCTATGTATCATCTTTTAAGAAGTGGAGAATTTGATGGGATTAAACCCGAAGAGAGTTCCTATCCTATGGAGACTATGCTGGCTTTAAATATTTTAATGAGAAATCAGATGAATATAGACTTAGCCCTGAGTTCTCTTTCAGCTACAGCAGGAACTGATGGGCAGGTTACAATTGAAAATGAAGCCATGATAAAAAGTAAACTTCTGGAATTTGAGAATCAATATGTATCCAAAGTCAGATTTATTTCGATTATTTTCTTAGTAGTGGTGGTGGTTCTTTCATCCTCAATAATTTTTCAAATTATACATGTTTTTGAACGGAAAAAAAGAAATGCTCAGTAACTATGGAACATTCAATGATGAATTAGAGAGAGGTAAAGATGGAATATAAAGCATTAATTGTAGAAAATATAGATGGTGTAGGTAACCTTACTTATGAAGACTTAAAGAAGAAACCATTAAACTCAGGAGAGGTATGTATTAAAGTAATATACTCTGGAATTAATTATAAAGACAATTTGGCTATAGAACCTAAGACTAAGGTAGTTAGAACTTATCCTATGGTACCAGGAGTTGATTTTTCTGGTGAGGTAGTTGAGAGTCTATCCCCTTCTTTTAGTGAAGGTGACTTGGTATTCTTAACTGGTTTAGGCTATGGTACAGATCGATTTGGAGGGTTTCAAGAGTATGTGACGGTTAAGGGTGAGGATCTTCTTCATATTCCAAAGGGTTTAACCCCGAAAGAAGTTATGATCTATGGTACGGCGGGTTTAACAGCTGCTATGTCAATCGAAGCTTTACTCAGAGCGGAAAGTGAAAACTACACATTGCCTTTCCTAATTACTGGTGGCACAGGCGGCGTTTCGTCTCATGCAGTATTAATCTTGAAAAAACTAGGTTATGATGTAGTTGCCTCTACTCGGAATCGAGAAAATGAGAAATATCTTATGGGTTTGGGGGCTGATGAAGTCATTTTATTTGATGAGCTTCTCGAAAAGAGAAGGCCACTTTCCATTGAGAAATATAGTGGGGTCATTGATGCTACAGGCGGAGAAGCTGTAGGGAATTTACTCGCAGAAATCAAATATGGTGGTGCTATAGCTCTTAGTGGTAATTTGGCCGGAGCCAAATTTCAATCCACCGTCTTTCCCTTTATTTTGAGGGGTGTTTCTTTAGTAGGTATAGATTCGGTACAAGTATCCATGGCTAAAAAGAAGGAAATTTTTGAAAAGTTGGCAGATAACTATAAATCAGAAAAACTTATAGATATATTGAGTGAAGAAATCTCTTTTCTGTCTCTTAAAGATATACTTCTTAGTGGAGAAAAAAAGAATGGTAGAATACTCGTGAGTTTCTCATAAGAAATAACTGTGGCTGGAATTAATAATGTTTTTGACTATAAATGGAGAATCGGCTTAAATAGCAAATCTCTACCCGGCTATGGATCATGAACCAGTAAGGAGAAAGTATGAAGAAAGATAAAAATGAGTGGATAAGATGGGGTGTAATCACCCTTTCAACAGTACTTACATTTGGAATTCTTGTCACCAGCATAGTCAACAAGAAATATGAACTTAAGGTGGGGGACATTGCACCCATCGATTTTAAGGCAACTGTTGACTTGGTAGATGAAAAGACGACTGAAGCTTTAATTGAAAGTGCAGTAAGCTCTGTTCAAAATCAATATAAGCAAGAAGTTGATGTGAGACGAGATGCACTAAAGCAAAACAATGATTTCTTTAATGGGATAATTAATGCTAGAAATCCCATGGTGGAAGCGGCAGAGATAGCTATCATGTTAGAGAGTCGTGGAGTCTACGGCATTACGACTCAGGAATATCTTAGTCTATTAAGTATGGATAATACAGATCTTCGTTATGGGTTAAATACGATTAATAATGCCATCAATAAAATCTACGAAACCCCTTTGGAAGAAGATGATAGCAGTAAAATTGAGAAATCTAAGCAAGAAATTATAGATGTGGTGGATAGTTTTAGCTTTAAAGATCCGGTAAAAACAGCTATTAAAAAGTTGACCAAGACATTAATTAAACCAAATTATTTTTTGGATGAGGAAGCTACCTTGGAAGAACAAGAAGAAGCTAGGGATAGTGTATCACCCATTGTGATAAAGAAAAACCAGACCATTGTCAAAGAAGGAGAGCCCATTACAGAGAATCAACTAGCTTTGCTAAATGAGTTGGGCTATTTGAGTGAGAGTGGATTTAATTATGCCCCATTTATTGGCTTGTTAGCTTTAGTTGTCCTAATTCATGGAATTATGGTTTATTATCTTAGAAAGTATTACGATGTCTACTATAACGATCTAAAAAGGGTAACTTTAGTATTTTTACTAATGAATTTAACCTTAGCCATGGCTCGAGTGATGGCAATTATTAATCCATTCCTAGTACCTTATACTTTACTACCAATGTTACTTACTATTTTAGTACGCAAGAGAATTGGACAAGCAGTAGCCTTGTTTACAGGGATTTTTATAAGTATTATTACAGGGTTTAATGTGCAGGTTTTGATTATCCTAATGCTGACTTCTGTTTTAAGCATAATTTTTGTGCAAAAAGTAGAGGAAAGAAACGATATTATAAAATCAAGTTTTTATATTGGATTAGTAGTTTTCATGGTATCTTTTGCCATGGGACTGTTGCTTTCTAATAATGTCACTGACGCATTGCAAAATTCTTTGTTAGCTTCAGCAGGAGTTCTTTTATCGGGAATTCTGGTGATTGGATTCTTGCCTCTTATTGAGAATACATTTAATGTGGTCACTGAAATTAAACTATTAGAATTAGCTAACCCTAATCATCCGTTGCTAAAACAATTACAAATGGAAGCGCCAGGAACCTATCATCATAGTATTATGGTAGGAAATTTAGCAGAATCCGCTGCAGAAGAGCTTAATGCTAATAGTATTTTGCTACGAGTGGCAGCCTACTATCATGATATTGGAAAATTATCTAGACCACAATTCTTTAAGGAGAACCAAATCGGAACAAAGAATCCACATGATGAAATTAGTCCAAATCTTTCTACGCTGATTATCACTAATCATGTAAAAATCGGGCTGGAGATGGCGGAAAAAGCAAAACTTCCTGAAGAAATTAAGGACTTAATAGGACAACATCATGGTACCACTTTGGTGAAATATTTTTATTACACCATGAAAAATAACGCGGAAGATCCTGATACCGTTAAAGAAGAAGATTTTAGATATCCTGGTCCTAAGCCTAAAAGCCGAGAGGCTGGGATTATGATGTTGGCAGATAGTGTGGAAGCTGCGGTAAGAAGCTTACCTGAGCCTAGTTCGGGGAAAATTGAAGCCATGGTGTATAAGATATTTAAAGATAAACTTGATGATGGGCAACTAGATGAATGTGATATTACATTTAGTGATGTTTCAAAAATTCGAAAAAATTTCTTAAAGACTTTTTCATCTATTTATCATGGAAGAATAGAGTATCCAGAAGATAAACGTAAAACAACGACAAAATAGTAGGGGGCTAGGATGATTAGTGTTGTCAATGAACTAAATGATGGCTTACTTCCAGAAGAACTGGAAGAAGAAATTAAAAAAATCATAGAATTAGTATTAAAAGATGAAGGAGTGGTTCATCCTCCAGAAATAAGTGTGCTTGTGATGAATAACCAACAAATTCAAGAAATCAACCAAGATACTCGAGGGATAAATGAAATTACAGATGTATTATCATTTCCGATGATTGAGTACGAAGAAGGTAAAACATATAAAGATTTATATGTAAACTTCAACTTTGGTCCTGAATACTTTGATGGTGATGCTTTGGTGCTAGGAGATATTGTAATCTCGATAGACCGAGCAGAAGAACAGGCAAAAGAGTATGGGCATAGCTTAAAAAGAGAGCTATGTTATCTCATTACCCACTCTACATTTCATCTACTAGGGTACGATCATATGATAAAAGAAGATAAGCAAAAGATGAGGGTGGCTGAGGAAAGAGTACTCCAAGCTTTAGCTATTACAAGGGAATAGGAAGGTGGTTTCATGGATTTAAAGGGTCTTTTAGATAGTTTTAATTATGCGATAACCGGGTTTATTTACGCTGTGAGAACCCAAAGAAATATGAAAATTCATATGGTCGCAGCTATTCTCGTTATTGGATTTTCACTTTTTACAGAGATCACTAAAGTGGAATTGCTTGTGCTTTTTATTGCTATTACCATGGTCATGGCTGCAGAGCTTTTTAATACAGCCATTGAAAGTGCTATTGATGCCACGACAAATCATTATCATCCTCTAGCGAAAATTGCTAAAAATGCAGCGGCTGCAGCAGTGCTTATCACTGCTGTAAATGCTGTTATTGTAGGTTATTTTCTGTTTTGGACAGAAATCACGACCTTTACTTATCGAGGGGTAAGGTTGATTAAGCAAGCGAGCCCTTATCTGGTGCTAGTTATCCTTATTATAGTGTCTTTGTCTGTTATCTTAACAAAAGCAGTGGTAGGAGAAGGTACCCCTCTTAAGGGAGGAATGCCTTCGGGTCACTCAGCAGTGGCATTTAGTTTAGCTACTATCATTAGTTATTTAGCAGATTCCACCATCGCCATCACCTTAAGTTTTGTCATGGCCATCATTGTAGCCCAGTCAAGAGTTGATTCAGAAGTCCACACGATTAAAGAAGTTTTAGTGGGGGCTTTGCTGGGGTTTTTAATTACCATATTAGCTTTTAGAGCCTTTGGTTATTAAAAGAATAGTCACAGTTATGTGTTAAAATAAAAAAGCAAATAAATAAAATAAGAATAAATGAGGGAAATGAATGTACAATGATTTAATTGAAGCCGCTTTAGAGGCAAGAAATTTTGCCTATGCCCCCTATTCTGGATTCCCAGTAGGATCTAGTGTAATGATGGAGGATGGAACAATCTTCACAGGATGTAATGTTGAGAATGCCTCCTTTGGAGCCACCAACTGTGCAGAAAGAACAGCTATGTTTACTGCGATAGCTAAAGGGCACCAAAAGATGAAGGCTCTAGCTGTAGTTGGCGATCTAAATACCTACACGTATCCTTGCGGAATCTGCAGACAAGTAATGGTAGAGTTCGCTGAAAATCCACAAATTCCCATAATCATAATTAAGAGTAAAGAAGAATTTCTCGTTAAAACACTAGAAGAGTTATTACCAGGAGCTTTTACAAAAGGCGACCTAGAAACCAAAGAGGGAGCAAAATATGTTTAAATCAGGATTTATCACAGTAGTGGGACGACCTAACGTCGGAAAATCCACTCTAATTAATCATCTTATGAATACAAAGTTATCCATCGTATCTAATAAACCCCAAACAACCCGTAAAAATCTAAATGCCATCTTAACTGATGAAGAGTCTCAAATTGTTTTTGTAGATACTCCAGGAATGCACAAAGCGAAGAATAAGCTTGGGCAATATATGGTTAATGTGGCTAAAGATAGTCTTAGTCAAGTAGATGTTGTAATATTTATTACCACGGCATCAGGAAAGATTCATCCTGGTGATGAAAAAATCATGGAAGAGCTGAGAAAGATTGATACACCTATTTTCTTAGTAGTGAATAAAATTGATGAGTATTCTCAAGATCACGTGGCTAAAACTTTAGAACTTTACTCTCATGAATTAGATTTCAAAGAGATTATTCCCATCTCAGCTACTAAAGGGAAAAATACAGAAGGAATTATTGGGTTAATTAAAAATTATCTTCCAGAAGGTCCCATGTATTATCCTGAAGACATGGTGGCAGACGTTCACCTTCGTTTCATGGCAGCTGAAACCATTAGAGAAAAAGCTTTAAAACTTCTTCAACAAGAGATTCCTCATGGAATTGCTGTGGAGATAATTTCTATGAAAGAAAAAGATAATGGAAACTGGGATATTGAAGCTGATATCCTTTGTGAAAAAGAGTCTCATAAAGGAATTATCATTGGTAAAGGTGGACAAACTCTCAAGAAAATTGGAACTTGGGCCAGAGAAGACATGGAAGTGTATCTAGAAGGTAATGTTAACCTAAAAACATTCGTCAAAGTGCGCAAAGAGTGGCGAGACAATGCCCGTCTATTAAAGGAGCTAGGTTATAAGGAATAATGCAAGAGAATATTAAGGGCGTTATTTTAAAAACCATGGATTACAAAGAAAAAGATAAATTAATGTGGGTTTTTACAGAACAATATGGAAAAATTTCCGTGATTTGTAAGGGTGTCAGATCTCCTAAAAATAAATATCAGTCTTTAATAAGGCCATTACTTTTTGGAGATTTTCAACTCTATAGAGGGAAAACCATGTATAGTTTTAATGAAGGTATGGTCATTAGTAGTTTTAGTAAGTTATCTACAAGTTTAGAACTATTAACTTATGGGTCTTATTATGTAGAACTAATTGATATTGTGGCATTTGATGGTGATGCTCAACCTGATCTATATGAAACTTTAGTATCAGCTCTTTACCTTTTAGAATCTGAGGCTATAGAGATGAGTCTATTAACCTTGGCGTATGAAGTGAAGATTTTATCATTGACTGGAATTTATGTGGGAAGAGAAGCCATCCCTTTTAAAATCTCAGAAAGAGCAGTGAATATCATAGAGTTTTTAAAGAAAACTCCATTACCTAAAATTCAAGTGCTAAAACTTGATGAAACCACCATTAAAGAAGTTAAAACTGCCACGTCTTATTTAATGAATGAGAGTTTTCAAAGAAAGCCAAAAAGCTTAAAGTTTCTTGAATATATGTAGCAGATGTAGTTGTTGGTAGCCAAATAGGAGGTAAAATATGGAGACTAATCAAAACTTACTCAGTAAAGTAGATGAAGTGAGAGCAAGAAAAAAAGTATCCTACGAGGAAGCTAAGGAAGCATTAGAACTTAATAATCTTGATACTTTGGATGCTGTAATCTACCTTGAAAATCAAAAAGATGAGAGATATGACGATTTAAGAGACTATAAAGACAAGACAATGGAGAGTATTAAGAAAACCGGGTCTGAGATGGTTAGGTTTTCTTTAAAAGGCCATGAAATTGAACTCCCTATTCCTGTTGTCGGGATTAGTAGTCTTCTCTTACTAAAAAAACCTAAGTTATTTGTAGGTTTAGTTTTAGGACTTTTAATTTCTGGAACTGATGTTAC
>LFRM01293186.1_pt2 | contig 18329 bp, 22 predicted proteins | sample 618341 | NCBI WGS metagenome assembly LFRM01 (sample SAMN03654438, study PRJNA283298) | anaerobic digester metagenome | isolation source: pool of bioreactors CSTR01a, CSTR02a, and CSTR03a thermophilic anaerobic... | place: Denmark: Kgs. Lyngby | collected 2014-05-21 | reverse complement strand
AACGTGTTGCTTGTTCAGTCATGCTGATGATTACTCTCTATACCCAAGGCGATCAGTGCTAACGACGCGGCCACTTGTTCGGCAATACGACGACTGGCACCCTGACCTCGGGTTTTTTCATTAAGTAAGCTCACCTGGCATTCCACAAGAAATATGCGGCAATGCGGCTCGCCTTGAATATCTATCACTTCATAGTGTGGTAGATCGTGACTGCGTGATTGTAAATATTCCTGCAGTCGTGTTTTTGGATCTTTATTGGTGTCAACTAAAGTGAGTTCAGAAAAGTGCTGCTCAAGCCAAGCTAAGACACGCTCACGCGCAACTTCCATACCTGAGTCAAGATACATCGCACCAATAATGGCTTCAGTGGTGTCTGCTAGGATCGAGTCACGGCGAAATCCGCCACTTTTTAACTCACCTGAGCCTAAGCGTAAATATTCGCCTAAACCAAAGCCTCGCGCCAGTACCGCTAAGGTTTCACCTTTGACTAAACGCGAACGTAAACGCGATAGTTGCCCTTCTTTGGCTTGGGTAAAATGGTGAAACAGCTCTTCGCCAGCAACAAAGTTGAGAATCGCATCACCTAAAAACTCTAAGCGCTCATTATTACGCCCAGAAAAACTACGGTGTGTTAACGCAAGCGTCAGCAGTTCCGTATCTTTAAAGGTGTAGCCAATTCTTTTCTGTAAAATCAGTAATGGATCACTCACTGGGCACGCACACTATATTCTTTGTCAAAAGTTACCACCAAATCGATATTTTTAATAAGCGGCTCACGCTTTTCATACTTCAAGCGTACCAAAAACTGATCGCCGGACTGTGTGATTTGCATAATGTCTTGCACTGCTAAATCAGGAATACTGTTGACCTGAATGGTTTTGCTCATATGGTCGTAAAACTCAACAACACTCTGGACTTTATCGCCCATCATACTGTCACGTTCAACAGCAAGAATGCCCTGCTCTAACGATTTATTATCGATATAGTGCGGAACCAGCTTAAATGCAATACTCACAAAAAAGCCAACCAACACTAAAATCAGTAATACGCCAAAAAACGATACGCCTCGTTGATTTCTCATAGCTTGCATAGCAACGTCTTCTCTTAAGTGAGGCTGAGCTGGTTTAATGAATTAAACCAACGCGGCTCAAGCTTGGCAAAATACTGAACTTAGGATCAGCCCATGTCAGCCAAATTGCAAAGGCTTTACCGACAATATACTCATCGGGAACCATACCTTGCAGCTCAAAGGGAATGCTTGGATCATCCCAGTAGCGACTGTCCTTAGAGTTATCACGGTTATCGCCCATCATAAAGTAATGACCTGCCGGGACAAACCACTGACGCGTTGGCTCAATACGACGGCGCGCTTCCTTACGAATAAAATGCTCTTGTTCTCCAAGCATCTCCGTATACAAGCCAACACTGCCCAGACTGCCCGGTTCTTCACCCAAGAAGCGCTCAGCAATCGCTTTACCATTGACTAAGATACGCTTATCAGAGGTGTAAGTAATCACATCACCGGGCAAACCCACCACGCGCTTAATGTAATTAATACGCGTGTCTTCTGGGTATTTAAACACCATCACATCGCCACGCTTGGGATCGCTGATTTCGATAATTTTCTTATCAATCACCGGCAAGCGAATGCCGTAAGAAAATTTATTCACTAGAATGAAGTCACCCACTTCCAGCGTTGGGATCATGGAGCCGGATGGAATTTGAAAGGGCTCAACAATAAACGAGCGCAACACAAACACCACCGCCAACACTGGAAAGAATGATTTCCCATACTCAATCAGTAGCGGCTCTTTTTCTAAGCGCTCACGCACCTCAGAATTCAGCGCCACCGCTTCTTTTTCATACTGGGCAATCGCTGTGCGACGACGCGGTGCAAAGTACACCAAATCGAGCAAAGCAAGAAGGCCTGTTACTGCAACTGCAATAACCAATATCAATGGGAAATTCAATGTCATGGGGCTAATCATCCACTCTGAGTACTGCAAGGAAGGCTTCTTGTGGAATTTCCACGTTACCCACTTGCTTCATCCTTTTCTTACCCGCTTTTTGTTTCTCAAGCAGTTTACGCTTACGACTGACGTCACCGCCGTAACACTTCGCTAGTACGTTTTTACGTAAGGCTTTAACCGAGGTGCGAGCAACAACTTGCCCGCCCAACGCTGCTTGAATCGCCACATCATACATTTGACGTGGAATCAGTTCTTTCATCTTCTCAGCCAACGCACGGCCTTTCGATGCAGCCTTATCGCGGTGCACAATCAAGGCTAACGCATCAACGCGCTCACCGTTAATTAACACATCTAGACGTGATAAATGAGCCACCTGATAACGGTCAAAGCTGTAATCCAATGACGCATAGCCACGGCTGACCGATTTTAGACGGTCAAAGAAGTCCAAGACCACTTCGTTCATCGGCAACTCATAGACCACCTGCACTTGGCTGCCTAAGAAATGCATATCTGTTTGTACACCACGTTTTTCAACACACAAGGTAATCACGTTACCGAGGTGCTCTTGTGGTACTAAAATAGTGGCCTTAACAATCGGCTCACGCATTTCTTCAATCATTGAAGGGTCAGGCATACGTGATGGGTTATCCACGTAAATGATATCGCCATTTTTCAGTACAACTTCAAAGATCACCGTCGGTGCTGTGGTGATCAGATCCAAGTCGTATTCACGCTCCAGACGCTCTTGAATGATTTCCATATGTAACATGCCGAGGAAACCAATACGGAAACCAAAACCCAAAGCTTCAGAGCTTTCAGGTTGGTACTGCAAAGCAGCATCGTTCAGCGTGAGCTTTTCGAGCGCATCACGGAAATCTTCAAAATCTTCGGAACTGACTGGGAATAAACCGGCATACACCTGAGGCTGCACGCGTTTAAAACCAGGTAGCACATCCACATCTGGGGTATTGGACAAGGTTAAGGTATCGCCCACTGGCGCACCTTGAATATCCTTAATACCGGCAATAATAAAGCCTACTTCACCGGCTTTAAGATTTTCAGTTTCCGTATGCTTGGGATTAAAGACACCCACGCTATCCACTTGGTGGATACGGCCGGTTGATTTAACTAAAACCTTATCGCCTTTTTTAATGCAGCCATTTTTAACGCGCACTAAGGAGACAACACCTAAGTAGTTATCAAACCATGAGTCGATAATCAGCGCTTGCAGCGGTGCATTGATTTCACCCACTGGCGGTGGAATCACTTGAACTAAACGCTCAAGTACTTCATCAACGCCTAAGCCAGTTTTTGCACTACAGGTCACCGCGTCAGTGGCATCGATACCAATCACATGCTCAATTTCTTCTTGCACACGAATCGGATCGGCTTGCGGCAAGTCAATTTTATTCAGCACAGGCATCACTTCAAGGCCTTGCTCAATGGCGGTATAGCAGTTGGCAACCGACTGCGCCTCAACACCTTGACCCGCATCAACAACCAACAATGCACCTTCACAAGCAGCCAGAGAACGGCTCACTTCATAACTGAAGTCAACGTGGCCTGGCGTATCAATAAAGTTCAACTGATAGATACGACCATCGCGAGCGGTATAACTTAAGGTCACGCTATGCGCCTTAATCGTAATGCCCCGCTCACGCTCGATATCCATAGAATCCAACACCTGAGACGCCATTTCGCGTTCGGTCAAGCCACCGCACATTTGAATAAAGCGGTCGGCCAGAGTGGATTTACCATGGTCGATGTGGGCAATAATGGAAAAATTACGGATATGACTCAAGTCACTCACAGAACATCACTCTACAATTCAGTCCGTCAGCCGACTGCCAACAGAAAATAGCCAAAGAGTTTACCTGATTTGTTGCGCTCAAGTCATCTATCCATCACTTTGCACAGAAAAAACCAAGGTTCTAGGCCTGTTTATATAAAAAAAGCGACCCGTGAGTCGCTTTTTGATTTATGGCTCACTTGTATCACACAAGCTTAACTTGATAGTTTAAAGGTAATAAAGCTTGCACGTCCCTGACGTAACACTCGCATCGAGATGGAGCGATTACTGGGTAAGTCTTGCGCAATTTTGGTAAAGGTTTTAGTTGAATCAATCGCCTGATTATTTAAGTGAGTAATCACATCGCCCGGACGCAAACCAATCATAGCCGCCGCACCGTCACGTACTTCTTGAATGACCACCGCGCCTTGCAAATCAATAGCTTTCTTTTGTTCTGCGGTTAAATCAGTCACAGTCATCCCCAGGCGATTGCTTTTACTGACAGCAGCTTTGCTGTCAGCCTGAGCCATTTCTTCACCTTCATTGGGTAATTCACCCACTTTAACCTTTAGGGTTTTACGCGAACCTTCACGCATCACCACTAACTTTGCGGTTTGACCCGGCTTCACTGAGCCTACTAAGTGCGGTAGGTCAGCTGACATAACAACAGGGTGATCATTCATGGTTAAAATCACATCACCGACTTTCAGGCCGCCTTTATCAGCAGGGCCATTTTCTAATACTTGTGCAACTAAAGCGCCAGCCGGTTTATCAAGACCAAAGGATTCAGCCAGGTCTTTATTCACTTCCTGAATCACTACACCCAACCAACCCCGATCAACTTTGCCGCTCAGCTTAAGCTGCTCAGTCACATCCAGCGCAACTTCCATTGGAATCGCAAAGGATAAACCCATAAAGCCACCCGAACGGGTAAAGATTTGTGAGTTAATACCCACCACTTCACCTTTTAGATTAAACAATGGCCCGCCTGAGTTACCCGGATTAATCGCCACATCTGTTTGAATAAAGGGTACATAGTTATCATTGGGCAAGTTACGGCCTTTAGCCGAAACGATACCCGCGGTGACCGAGTGATCAAAACCAAACGGCGAACCAATCGCCAAGACCCACTCACCCACTTTTAAATCTTTTGACTGACCCAGTTTGACGATGGGTAAGTTTTCACCTTCAACTTTTAATAAGGCCACATCAGTGCGCGGATCAGTTCCGATCAGCTTAGCCTGTAACTCGCTGCGATCCGCCAGACGCACAATAATTTCATCAGCGTCAGCAATCACATGGTTATTGGTTAGGATATAGCCATCACTGGAGATAATAAAACCCGAACCCAACGACTGTGCTTCACGCTGACGGCCTTTATCTTGGCCTTGCGGAGCACGCGGCGTGGGCAAACTGCGCTCAAAAAACTCACGAAAAATAGGTGGTAAGCCTTCTAAATCAGGCAAAGAATGAAAGCCGCTTTGTGGACTCGCCGTATGAGTCGTTTGTCGTGTACTGATATTCACTACCGCCGGCGATGACTCCTCAACGAGAACGGTAAAATCAGGGAGCTGTGCCTGTGCAGTCGGCATCACCAGCACCATCAGCGTCATACACGCACCGAGCCATAACGAAGTTTTTTTCTGCAACATATTATTCTCCATTACTAAAATTACACTTCCAGCACAGGCCGTAAAGCAATCTGTGCTTTGAGCACAACCGGCTGCATCGCAGCTTCATCAAGATAACGCGCACTATAAAAGCGCACCCAAACAGCGCCACTGAGAAAACCCAATGCCGCCGAAAAAATAACCCAAGGCTCCGCCACATTGAATGTATTCACCGCTAAAGCAGCAGCAAACATTAAAAGCAGTGGCACTATATAAACCAAGAAAGCACCGCGTACCAATGAGTCTTCGCCAATACCCAAAGTCACTTGATCACCCTCACGCAATTGCAAATCAGAACGTACTTTAACGGTGTGCGGCTTCTTATCTGCCGATAAGCTATTGAGCAAGCCCTGCCCACAGCCCGCTTTAGCTGCACAACTGCCACAAGTGGTTTTACGTTGAGTCGCAACCCAAACGCCATCAGCTTCAACAGAGACGACCACGCCAGGCTCTTCAATCATCCTGACGTGCCTGTTCTGCATGTACCGACAAAGCAATACGTTCAGCACTACCCAGCGGTATTTCACCCACTACCGTGACCATTAACTGACTGTTTTCCAAACTAACTTTTCTCGACACCACCGCCGTAGGACCTAATTGGCGACGCCCGCCTTCAATATCAAGCTCAGCAATAGGTTCAAAAAACACTGAAAAATGCGCTAAACCATCGGAGTACACTTGGCTAAGGACACCACCGACCTGATCAGGCGACGGCTTAAAATGACTTTTTAATAGAGTAAAGCCTGCTGGCATCCAGCTCACATTCCAGTCGTTTTTTAGCACAGGACTGGCGTTTGCAGCCACATTAGCTTGCACCACGGGAATACAATTGCTACTTGGGGTCATCCAGCCTTGCGCTTGAGCGGCTGCATCCTGCTCTGCTTGAGCTTGGAATTGAACAAACTGTAATCGTTCAAGTAACTGCCCCTGCTCATTGAGCAGTAATGTTTTTAAAGGAATAGCTGTGTCTTGGTCTACATGCAGCTCAACCCCGTAACGGTGCTGATCCCGAGGAGTAAATAGCAAGACTGCGGCAGTATGATCAGCAACTCTTGAGTCACCTAAAACACGGACGTCATACCACTTTTGCAAGTGCTGCATCTGCTGAATACCGGTCGGCCAAATATCAACAGCAGCTAAGTCATTCGCAACCGCAGCACTCATACAGGTGACCTGATGATCGATACGCATCACTTCATGCGCTGGCCCATTAAGCTGCAAAAACCGCTCAAGCAAATGCCCCTGTGCATTCACTTGCCGCCACACTTGATGGGTCGAAAAAGCACCTTTGCGTTCATAGACAAAGATACCCTGATAATTTTGCATCCCTTGCGCGCTTTGTAAGCGTTGTAGCCAGTGATCAGCCGTCTGAGACGGCGCGGCAAATGCGCTACCTACGAGCGCCATCCCTAGCACAATACCTGAACAAAGAGCTTTGACTCGCATTCGTTATTGACCTTCCAAACTTGCAGCTCGCGCATACGGCAAACCGCTTTCAGTTTTATTGATGCTGGTTTGCTGAGCATGCTGACGCAGATAACTGGGCAGACGCTCTTCATACCATGCACTTTGCCCAGAAACAGCTTGGATCATTGGAGCGTCTTCACCCTGCGCTGCATAACTGGCTAAGATCGCTGGACCTTGCGTTTGAGTACTTGCAGGCAAGCGCTGCTCACTTTGCGCAACCAACACATCTTGTTGAATGGCATCTTGATTATAAAAGCGCACGCCACCTAATACAGCCAAGGTGACCGAAGCGGCCACAGCGACACGTGTAATCCAAGGTGACATGGCTACCTTTTTTGGCTGATCAAGCGTCTCTTGCTGATCAACAAGCGGCGCTGGCTCTGCACTGATCGCAGCCATAATATTGGCTGACAAATCAACCTGAGCAATGTGCAGCTCATTATGCATCGCTGCTCGCGCAATTTGATAACGAGACCAGGTGTCACGCACCTCTGTCTCATTGCTGGCATTGAGCACTCGGCGCAACTCCAGCTCATCAGTCTCATTATCAAGTAGAGCAGAGAGCGACTCTTTAAGAACGTCTTGACTCATATTAAGTTCCTCTTTTAGCTTTGTTTCTCGCATCATTAAGCGTCTTGCAACAGGGGCCGCAAGGCTTTATCAACAGCCTCACGCGCTCTAAAGATGCGTGAACGCACTGTACCTACAGGGCATTGCATTACGTTTGCAATATCCTCATAACTCAGACCGTCAAATTCACGCAAAGTTAGTGCACAACGTAAATCTTCTGGTAATTGTTTAATACTGCGCTGCACGGTCTCGTCAATTTCATCACGCAACATTAAACGTTCAGGCGATGCCATATCTTTTAACGCATGATCGCCGTCATAAAATTCAGCATCACTTGAGTCAACATCACTGCTCGGGGGTCGACGATTGCGCGACACTAAGTAATTTTTTGCCGTATTAATGGCAATACGATACAGCCACGTATAAAACGCGCTATCGCCTCGAAAATTTGCTAAAGCTCGATAGGCCTTAATAAACGCTTCTTGTGTGACGTCCTGGGCTTCATGCGGGTCATGCACAAAACGCACAACCAAGCCTAGAATTCGGTGCTGATACTTTAAGACCAATAAATCAAAAGCGCGCTTATCACCATTTTGAACACGCTTGACCAGCAGCTGATCATCATCTGCGGTCATGCGCTATCACCAACAAACCACATCACAGCATTACATTGCATAGCACATTCATTGTGCGCCATATTTCATTCTCCGCATTAAACATGTACAGCCACTCGTCTGGTGTCGATAAAAAGACGCATCACAGCCGTGCTCTGTCTTAACTTAACTTTAACCTGTTTCTATTAATCACGTGTCGTTTAATGTTGTATGCCACTATTGAGCCATCAAACAGTCATTAAGTTCCATTCATTTGTGAGTATTTTACCAAGTCATCCAGCGCTATACTGATCGGCATCTTTGCAGTGGATTCAAATCATGAGTCAATCTTACCAGTATGATGTTCTGATTATCGGCAGCGGCGCAGCAGGTTTAACCACAGCCTTAACCCTTCCCAGCCATTTACGTATTGCTGTACTTAGCAAAGGCGATCTCTCCAGCGGCTCAACCTATTGGGCACAAGGCGGCGTCGCCGGCGTACTTGATTACAGCGACACAGTTGAGTCCCATGTGCAGGATACGCTGATTGCTGGAGCGGGCTTATGCAACGAAGACGCCGTGCGCTTTACCGTTGAAAACAGTCGCAGCTCAATTGATTGGCTGATTGAGCAAGGCGTGCCTTTTACCCGCAGCGATGCCAGCAGCGCAGAAGAAACCCATTTTGACTACCACCTCACCCGTGAAGGCGGTCACAGCCATCGACGCATTATTCATGCTGCAGATGCGACGGGCGCAGCAATTTTCACTACTTTATTAGCCCGTGCTCGTCAGCACAGCAATATCGAACTGATTGAGCAGCAAGTTGCGGTGGACTTAATCACCGCCAACAAAATCGGCCGTGACGGCAACACTTGCCTAGGCGCCTATGTACTCAACCGTACCACCGGTGAAGTGGACACCTATGCTGCACGCTTTACAGTATTAGCAACCGGCGGCGCGGCCAAAGTCTACTTATATACCAGCAACCCAGACAGTGCCTGTGGCGATGGTATTGCTATGGCGTGGCGTGCCGGTTGCAGCGTGGGCAACTTAGAGTTCAATCAGTTTCACCCCACCTGCCTCTATCATCCGCAGGCCAAGAACTTTTTAATCACCGAAGCGTTACGCGGTGAAGGCGCACATCTTAAGTTGCCCAATGGCGAGCGCTTTATGGCGCGTTTTGACAGCCGTGAAGAATTGGCCCCACGTGATATCGTGGCGCGCGCTATTGATCACGAAATGAAGCGCCTGGGTATTGATTGCGTGTATTTGGATATCAGCCATAAATCAGCTGAATTTATTCAAGAACACTTCCCCACCGTCTATGAGCGCTGCCTGACCTTTGGTATTGATATCACCAAAGAGCCGATTCCGGTGGTGCCTGCAGCCCACTACACCTGCGGTGGCGTAGCAGTCGATCAGTTCGGCCACACCGATGTCAGTAATTTATATGCCATTGGTGAAACCAGCTTTACCGGTTTGCATGGTGCTAACCGCATGGCCAGCAACTCCTTGCTGGAATGCTTTGTTTACGGGCGCTCAGCTGCGAGCGATATCATCCGCAACGACGCGCAAGTCTCGATGCCAGAAGCGTTGCCAGAGTGGGATGCCAGTTTGGTCACTGATTCAGATGAAGATGTGATTATCGCGCATAACTGGGATGAGCTGAGACGCTTTATGTGGGATTACGTCGGCATTGTGCGCACCAACAAGCGCTTATTGCGCGCTCAGCACCGTGTCCACCTGCTACTGGACGAGATTGATGAGTTCTATAGCAATTACCGCGTCAGCCGGGACTTAATTGAGCTGCGCAATCTTGCTTTGGTTGCAGACTTGATTATTCGCTCAGCGATGCAGCGTAAAGAAAGCCGCGGCCTGCATTACACCTTGGACTACCCTGAGCTCAGCGACATCATACAAGATACTATTTTACAGCCTGCCAACGCTGACGACTGAACTTAAGGCGCACCCGCAGGCGGCGATGACTGTCCTGCGGCGCGCTATCAAAAGGAATCAGCGCACTGCAGTAAAACCATTGATGGGCATATCTGTAGCGCAATAACACCAATGCCGGTATGGCCATGCTATCAGCCCGTAACTGTATTGAGCGCCAGCCATGCTCAGCGCTCCACAACTGCCAACCTGCAGAGGTATGCCTGACACCACGACGTAATGATGGCTGCTGATAATCGCGCAGACAACGCAACTGAGCGTACATTTGCACGCTTAACAACACGATAACAGCGAGCTTAAGCGCTAAAGGAATGGCTGCTAGAACAACAGCCACACAAGCAAGTAACAACACACACAATACTGCCTGTGACAGCCTTAATGAAGGCTGCCAAAAACAGCTAAAATATGGCTTACTTTGGTTTTGCATGTTCCAAGATCAACCCAATAATGCGTTTTAAATCATCACTTTCAGGCTCAGCACGCAACATGCACCAGCCAAAAATATCTTGGTCTTCACAATCCAGCAGCATACGGTAACGCTCACGGTCTGCATCATCGAGCTTTAAGTACTGCTCTTCGACAAATGGCACGAGCAACTGATCAAGTTCCCACATGCCACGACGGCTGTGCCAATAGAGACGTTTCACTTCAACTTCGATAGACATGACGCACTCCAAAAATTAGTAGACTCAGTATAAGACAAATTTAACAAAGTGGCATACGCTGACAAGACGCTATTTGCACTCTATGATAGGCATATGCATTATTTAACAAGCGAGACAGTCATGACCGGTTGTGCAAGTTTTACCCCACTGAGCCACGAAGGCGTATTTGCTGTTCGTGGGCCCGATGCAAAAGCATTCCTCCAAGGCCAAATCACCTGCCACCTAGCCTACGTAAGCGATGAACGCAGCAGCTTAGGTGCGCGTTGTACGCCTAAAGGTCGCATGTTATCAAGTTTTCGCGTGCTTTTAGAAAATGACGGCTATTTATTAGCAATGGATCACGACATTTTAGTCGCGCAATTGGCTGAACTGCAAAAATACGCAGTCTTTTCTAAATCCAAACTGACGGATGACAGCGCACTCTGGAGCCGCTTTGGCCTCTATGAAGGCGATGCAGCACTCACTGCGCTAGGTATTGATCTACCCACAGAAACCAACAGTATCGTGCACCACAATCAAATGATTGCTGTGCGTGTCTCTGATATTTTAACCGAGCTCTGGGTCAGCGCTGATGAAGGCCCATGCCTGCATAAACGTTTGCTCAATCTATTGCCTGAAGCGCCGCTCAATACGTGGCTACTCGGACAAATACGCAGCGGTATTGGCCATGTATCCATGCCGATCCGTGAGCAATTTATTCCGCAAATGCTCAATTTACCGGCACTGGATGCCGTCAGCTTTAAAAAAGGCTGCTACACCGGCCAAGAAATCGTTGCGCGCATGCAGTATCTGGGCAAACTTAAGCGTCATATGTACCGTTTCCAGATCACTAGCACAGAGATTCCTGCTGCCGGCACCCCACTATTATCACCCGTGCACTCCAGCGCTGTAGGTGAAGTGGTCAGCGCAGCACGCAGTGAGCACGGCATTGAACTGCTCGCCACGGCATTGGATGAAGCCGTGAGTGATGGTCGCATTTATTTAGAAAGCAATGAAAAAGATCTGCTTGAGCCGCTTGAACTACCTTACTTATTAGATACTGAGCGAGAAATTTTGCGCTAACGTCGCTCAAACAAGACGGCTGAACACGCCATTGAGTATTAGCACAGTTGGCTATCTCTGTAGATTTAGAGGTAGCCAACTGATGCATGAAGCACCCTTAACTACACCAGATCGATTTAAAAGCCTCTCATCCAATGTCTTTTGCCTTTCCAGAGCTCAGACAAACAACCTTCCGCTTTATTAAAAACAGGCCGTATCCCAAACTTAAATAGCATGTGTTAAATCAAACGCTTGCGCCTTGAGCAATGCCCAGCGAAGTTCTACTATTGATTTACATACAAGTGGAGTTGAACGATGCTAACTGTACTGCAAATTGATTTCCCGTTTAATGGCCCATTTGGTCAGGATATGCACCTCGCGATGCAGCCGTTAGCCGAGTCCATCATCCAAGAACCTGGACTGCTGTGGAAGATCTGGACGGAAAACGTCGAGATGCAAGAAGCCGGTGGCGTCTATTTGTTTAGTGATGCGCCAGCAGCACAAGCTTACCTAGAGATGCACAGCGCACGTTTAACCGCCAGTGGCGTAACCGGCATTCGTGCTAAATTATTTGATGTTAACCGCCCTCTTAGCGAAATTTGTAAAGGTCCGATCCAATGACAACCAGTAAGCTCGATAAAATTCTAGCCCAAGCTCAAAAAGAAAACGAAAGCGGCTACCGACAAAAAGCGTTAAGAATGTATCCGCATTTTTGTGGCCGTTGCAGTCGTGAGTTTAGCGGCAAGGGTCTCAGTGAATTGACCGTGCACCACCGTGATCATAATCACGATAACAATCCATCCGACGGTTCAAACTGGGAGTTATTGTGCTTGTACTGCCATGATAATGAGCACCAGCGTCAAGTGGATATGCATTATCAAAAAGAAGAAAGCGCTGGCCAAAAAGGGCCGCAACAGACTTTTAAAGGCTTGGCGGGTTTAGCCGACTTACTGAAAAAACAAGACGCTCAATAACTTTGCCTATGACGCTGCGCACTCACCTCGAGGGCGCAGCGTCAACTGTGCAGATTACCTACACACAGATCATTAGCCTGATCTAAAAATCAGATGATTTTCCCACTCTTCCTCGGGCACATCCAACTCGCTAGCCATACGGCCCAACTGCGAAATACCTTCCGTATGTACCGCATCAGTATTGCCACAGACCAAATGGTGCCAAACAAACAGGTCTTTACCCTCGCTGACTAAGCGATAAGCACAGGTTGTCGGTAACCACTTAAATGTTTCAGCTTTACCCGGCGTCAGCTGAATACAGTCAGCGACATAGTTTTTACGATCAGGGTAATTACTGCAACGCGCTGTATCTAAATCCAATAGCTTACAGGCGACATTGGTGTAATACACCGAATCATCGTCTTCATCTGCTAGTTTTTGTAAACAACACAAACCACAACCATCGCAGAGTGATTCCCACTCTTCTTGGTCGAGTTCGGCAAGGGTTTTACGTTTCCAAAAGGGTTTAACAATTTCGGCCATACACTGCTCTACCTATGCTGAGCACCACGCTCAGCCGATATCAATTAATCGTTTTTACATTCAACTTTGACACGCATTTTAATCACTTGAGTATTCATACGTGCGGTTAAATGCGTTGTTTCACCTGCAGCTATACGTGCTTTGCGGGTGCGTGGACTTTCTGGCCCGTTACGAAAACGTACCGTGCACACGGCAGCCTGCTTGCCATAATTGCTTAACGACACTGAAGCCGTATTATCACCTAAATCTTGCGTATCGACGGCAACTTGCGCGCCATTGAGTTGCTGATCAACTTCAAATGGAAACGCCAAGGCTGTCAGCGGCAACAGTAGCGGTAATATTGTTATATATTTTCTCATGGTTTTCTCACCCACCCATTGACTGCAATAGTGTACCGCATCAGCACTGACAAACTGCCAGCACCGCTAGAAATGCTCATAAAAGCACTATATTTTCCGCTAACGGCCCTCTATCATCATGGTTTTAATCTTCTCAGCGTTTATTAGCAGTTAAAACACCACTGCAGCGCATGCTCATCCATTTCTTAAGCTCAGTCCACTTTAAGTCTCTTATGTATACATTCAATAGCGCCGTTACAGCCATCAATGATCTAGTTTGGGGCCCTCCCATGCTGATTGCCATTTTAGGCAGCGGCTTATTTTTAATGCTGTCACTGAAATTGATGCCGTTGCTCAATATCAAACGCGGCTTTTTAGAAATCTGGAATGGCCGCTCCAAAGGCGATGCCAGTATCGGCGAGATCAGTCCTTTTGCCGCGTTAATGACCAGTTTGGCTGCCACTGTTGGTACCGGCAATATCGCCGGTGTAGCCACTGCGATTGTTCTAGGCGGACCGGGTGCGTTGTTTTGGATGTGGTGCACCGCGCTTGTGGGCATGGCCACCAAGTATTGTGAAGTGGTACTGGCGGTGCATTTTCGTGAAAAGAACAGCCTGAATCACTTTGTTGGCGGCCCCATGTATGCCATTAAAAACGGCTTAAGCCGTCAATGGGCTTGGCTCGGTGCTTGCTTTGCTATCTTTGGCGGGCTGGCCAGTTTTGGTATTGGCAATATGGTGCAGGTCAATAGTATGGCCGCCGGACTGGAAGTGTCTTTTGCAGTGCCGGCTTGGGTCAGCGGACTGTGCATTATGGCATTGGTCGGCTTAGTCATTTTAGGTGGTATTCAGCGTATTGGCGCAGTAGCACAAACGCTGGTGCCCTTTATGTGCGTGGCGTATATCTTGGCAACACTCTTTGTCCTGATCAGCCATTACCAAGCGATTCCTGCAGCATTTATATTAATTATTGACTCGGCGTTTAATGGTCATGCGGCCGCGGGAGGCTTTGCTGGAGCGGCGATGATTGCTGCGCTGCGCTTTGGTGTTGCGCGCGGCGTATTCTCCAATGAGGCAGGTCTAGGCAGCGCTGGTATCGCACAAGCAGCCGGCACCAGTGATGAACCTGTGGTATCAGGTTTAATCGGCATGATGGGCACTTTTATCGATACCTTGATTATCTGCACCATGACCGGCTTAGCCATTATTTGCTCAGGTGTATGGACCAGCGGCCTGACTGGAGCCGCACTGTCATCGGCAGCATTTGAATCCGCCATGCCCGGCATCGGCCATTATTTACTCACCACTGCGCTGGTGGTGTTCGCCTTTACCACTATTATTGGTTGGAGCTATTACGGTGAGCGCTGCTGGGAGTTTTTATTTGGCGCTCGAGCGATTCTGCCCTACCGCTTGCTCTGGGTCGCCGTTGTGCCTTTGGGCGCGGTTACACAGCTCGATACCGTCTGGCTGTTAGCCGATACGCTCAATGGGCTTATGGCTCTACCTAATATCATCTCTCTCTTGCTGCTGAGTCCTGTGGTGATCAAGCTGACTAAAATCTACTTTGCTAAACGCTAACGAACTGCGCAACCGACTACTCTGTGCTGTCGGTTGATTTTGGTGCACGTGAGAGGACGATATTCACTCGACGGTTCAATGCACGATTAGCCACAGTATTATTGGGCTTCAACGGATAGCGTTCGCCGTGGAAGCGCAGCACCATTTGCTCTTCGGTAATACCTTGCTCTATAAAGTAATTTTTGACCGTCAGCGCTCGTTGGCGCGAAAGCTCTCGGTTACTTAAGCGATTCCCCCAACTATCAGAATGGCCATCAATCTCTATTTTATTAACCGTTGGATCTTCTTTTAAATAGTCGACAATCGCCTTTAAGCGCCCGGTGGCTGAATCACTGAGCACCATATTGGTATCAGCAAAGGCAATGCGCGTTTGTTTCAGTTGATCAAAGTTGTACGGCAATAAACCAGCGGTACAGGTTAAATAACGTTGATAGGCATCAGCAAACCCAGCCGGCATAATACGCACCTCAAGCCACTCACCTTGATGAGTACGGTGCTGAATTAAAGGTCCACGCCCTTCCAGCAAGCCGGTGAGCAATCGCCCTGATTGCTGAGGCGAAGCCTGCAACATATTGCTATTAGCAGCAACGAACACAAGACCTAAAGGAATACTGTTCTGGCCTATACGCCAAGGTGCGGCAGCAGAAAATAAAGTCGCCGAGCCACGACTGAGCCACGCCTCTTGGGCTTGCAGCTTAAATGTAGGCGTTTCGCCAGCACGGCGCACAAACTCACCTTGACCAAAACCTTTCACCGGTTGCGTCAGGCGGCATTCAAAGCGATCACCTTCCACAGTCCATTTGACATGTTCCAAGGGCGTTTGAAAGGTTATTGCCAGTACAGGTGTTGCCAGTAAACCGACTAAAATTGAAAAAACAGCTAAGCGCATTGCGCTCTCCCATCACCTAAAATGCTCAGCTAAGCTATCGGTCACTGTTAAGAAAACTTTAAAGCAGATGCCCGCACCGCGCTTTTACGGTAGCATTCCACCTATTCAATATAAATCGACCGACTGGAAACCTTCATGATTGACCGTCTTACACTGCTACGACCCGACGATTGGCATATTCACCTGCGCGATGGCGCGGTTTTGCAACACACTGTTGCCGATGCCGCTCGTACTTTTGCGCGCGCCATTATTATGCCCAACCTAGTGCCACCCGTACGCAATACAGCGGAAGCCGATCAATACCGTGAACGTATTTTAAGTGTACGCCCTGCACAGAGTGCGTTTGAGCCGTTAATGGTCCTGTATTTAACAGATCAAACCTCTGCCCAAGATATTAAAGAAGCCAAGGCCTGCGGCTTTGTGCATGCAGCAAAACTGTACCCGGCGGGCGCGACCACCAACTCAGACTCAGGCGTCACTTCACTTGAAGCGATCTATCCAGCCTTAGAAGCCATGAGTGAAGTGGGTATGCCATTGTTGGTACACGGTGAAGTCACTCACAGTCATGTGGATATTTTTGATCGTGAAAAACGTTTTATTGACGATCAGCTAGTTGGCCTAGTCAATCGTTTTCCTGACTTAAAAGTGGTTATGGAACACATTACAACTGCAGATGCTGCACAGTTTGTCAGCAGTTGTGCTGATACCGTCGCTGCCACCATTACCGCGCATCACTTGCTTTACAACCGCAACCATATGCTCGCCGGTGGTATTCGTCCGCATTTCTATTGCTTGCCAATTCTCAAGCGCAATACCCACCAAGAAGCATTACTTGATGCAGCCACCAGTGGCTCAAGTCAGTTCTTCTTAGGTACAGACTCTGCACCACACGCACAAAACGCTAAAGAAAATGCCTGTGGCTGTGCCGGTTGCTACACCGCTTATGCGGCGATTGAGTTATACGCTGAAGCCTTTGAGCAACGTAACGCCTTGGACAAACTGGAAGGCTTTGCCAGCCATTTTGGTGCTGACTTCTACGGCCTGCCGCGCAACCAAGACACCATCACTCTGGTGCGTGAACCTTGGACCGTGCCAGCCACTCTAGATTTTGGCGAACAACAACTGGTGCCCTTACGTGCCGGTGAAACCTTAAATTGGCGCGTATTAGGAGCTCAGGCATGAGCCACGACATCCCAGATTACGAATTTGAAGAATACATCAACAAAGACACTAACAACGGACACGACAAGCACAGCGGCGGATTGAAATCTGCCATGGCGCGCCGTTTTCGCGGCTACTTACCTGTTGTGATTGATGTGGAAACGGGTGGCTTTAATTGTGCCACTGATGGCTTACTCGAAATTGCTGCCGTGATTCCAGCCATGGATGATGAAGGTTTGCTTTATGCTGAGCACACTTTGTTTTTCCGCGTTAAACCTTTTGAAGGCGCTAATATTGAGCAAGCCGCATTGGACTTTACTGGCATTAAGCTGGATCACCCATTGCGTATGGCGGTCAAGGAAGATCACGCCCTAGGTGAGATTTTTAAAAGTGTGCGTAAATCACTGAAAGCAGTCGGTTGTAAGCGTGCCATTTTAGTCGGCCATAACAGCCACTTTGACTTAGGCTTTCTCAATGCGGCAGTTGAGCGTTGCGGTATTAAACGCAACCCGTTCCACCCCTTCTCAAGCTTTGATACTGCGACACTGGGTGGCTTAGCTTACGGACAAACCGTATTGGCTAAAGCCTGTGAAGCGGCAGATATCAATTTTGATAGTCGTGAAGCACACAATGCGCGCTACGATACGGAAAAAACCGCAGAGCTGTTTTTCGGCATCGTCAATCGCTGGAAAGAAATGGGCGGCTGGGACGACATCGAGTAAGCTCAAGCCCAGTTAAAACGTTCTAATACACAATAGGCGGTATGCACTCTGAATGCATACCGCCTATTTTTTTACTCAAGTAAAGCTAGATAATGCTTACTTAAGGCGTCGCTCAATACCCATCTCAACTAATATTTTCGCAGAAATCTCTTCAACAGAAAAATGCGTGGTATTGATAAAGTTAATATTTTCGCGCTTAAATAATCCTTCCACTTCGCGCACTTCAAACTCACATTGTGCGTAACTGGCATAACGGCTGTTGGGTTTGCGCTCATTACGAATCGCCGCTAAACGGTCAGCATCAATGGTTAAACCAAACAGCTTTTCTTTATGCTGTTTTAACGAACTGGGCAGCTGCAAGCTTTCCATATCGTCTTCAGTTAACGGATAGTTGGCTGCACGAATACCGTACTGCATCGCCATATACA
>LFRM01295900.1_pt1 | contig 18338 bp, 16 predicted proteins | sample 618341 | NCBI WGS metagenome assembly LFRM01 (sample SAMN03654438, study PRJNA283298) | anaerobic digester metagenome | isolation source: pool of bioreactors CSTR01a, CSTR02a, and CSTR03a thermophilic anaerobic... | place: Denmark: Kgs. Lyngby | collected 2014-05-21 | reverse complement strand
TTCTCGGCGAAGATAGTATTTTTACCAAAAACTGTTTTACCGCCTACACCGCTGAAGTGGCGGCAAAGCTCAAATCCCTGAGCAGGAAAAAGATCTTGCTTAGCGGCAGTGAAACACATATTTGTGTCTTTCAGACCGCCCGCGATCTGATCAATGCCGGCTATGAGGTTTTTCTCGTTCGGGATGCCGTATGTTCACGCAGACAGGAGAACTGGCGCAATGGCCTGGATCTGATGCAGTCAATGGGTGCCGTGATTACTAACACCGAAACTGCCCTCTACGACCTGCTGAAAGTTTCGGGCACTCCGGAGTTCAAGAAACTCTCACAGCTGATCAAGTAGTGTCTGGATCGGTGCCAGATATCAGACAAAATATATGACAGAACATCTGGATAAAACAATGGAACTTACAGCTTCACAAGGGCTCTATACTTAGTGTGCATAGTTTAATAAAATTATGTAGCAAGTCAAGAATGCATATTCGTTCCGTTAAATATCCAGTGTCATAAAACGCATAAGGTCATCTACCGTTGACGCAAGGTCCTGTTTGCTTCTAAGTCTGGCTTTTTCGTATGGGATTGCCTGACGGTTGGTGCTAAAAATGGCTGAAACCCCTCTATCGTAAGCTGTTGCTGCATCATCACCTATGTCTCCCACAATAGCTACAACTGGAACGCCTTGCTTAGAAGCACGTTCAGCTACTCCGATCACAGTCTTACCTCTCAGGCTCTGACCATCTATTTTACCTTCACCGGTAAACACTATATCTGCACCCTTAAGCAGATTTTCAAATTCGACCAGGTCCAGAATAGTTTGAATGCCTGATTTTAATTGACCGTTGAGAAAAGCTGCAATTCCAGCACCCATTGCTCCGGCTGCACCTGCACCGGGCAGATTAGAGACATCAGTATTGAGATCTTTTTTTATCTGTTCGGAAAATGCTCTCAATTGACAGTCGAGCATTTTAACCATATTCTGATCTGCTCCTTTCTGAGGAGCATATACATATGCTGCTCCATGTTCGCCAAACATCGGATTATCGATGTCACACATGGCAATCACTTTGCAGCCATTTAACAAATCTTTGGTCTTGCTGATATCTATGTGGGCGACCTGCTTCAGAGTAGAACCAGTTGGCAAAAATTCAGCAGACTTATTATCCAGAAATTCAACACCAAGTGCAGCAGCCATGCCTGCACCTGCATCATTCGTACAGCTTCCTCCCAGACCAATAATAATTTCTTTACAACCATCCAAAACCGCATGCTTAATGAGCTCACCTACCCCATAAGTTGTCGTTTCAGCCGGATTTTCACGTCCTTCTACTAGAGGTAAACCGGCGGCTTGAGCCATTTCTATTACGGCAGTATTTCCCATTCGGGCATAGTCACTGGAAACTTGTTCTCTATATGGACCATTCACAATAACTGATACCCTCTTACCCCCGACAGCAGCTAAAACACTATCCACCGTTCCTTCTCCACCATCAGCAACAGGTATAGCAACGACCTCGCAATACGGAAAGAACTCCAATACTTTAGATTTTACTATTTCACAAATCTCGATAGATGAGATATTTCCTTTAAATGAATCCGGGATTATGACACATTTTTTCAACTATACACTCCTCCATGCTTTGTTCTGCCCGAAAGGCTCATATTGCAGTCTCTTACGTCGCCTAGGGAATTAGGCACAGGATGTAACAGGGGATAGTTCTCTTGCTTATGCTTCTAATAATATCTCCATAATACCAAAAAGCAACTTGCCCCTTAGACTGTATCAGACACTTTTCTCAGCGAGAAGAGTGAGATGATGGCGACTCCGGCCATGATCAGGATGCAACCCAGCCAGTTCAGCGGCGTCAGCTTTTCTCCCAGGATCAGAAAGCCGAATAAGACTCCGGACAGAGGTTCCGCCATCGAGATGACAGAAGTAGAGCTGGCGCCGATTTTCACGATGGCATAATTTAAGAGCGAAAAGCCGATCACACCGACCATCAGTGAAACCACAAAAGAATAGGCCCAGGCTCCTGCCGTCATCTGCAGCTTAAGCGTGCTGCCTGCCAGTCCTGTGATAAAAGCCACCGGGCTGACGATGAGATTGGTATAAAAAGTTAGTTTTATGCAGTGAAAGCCGCTTAGGGCTGTATGTTCCACGCTGATCAACATGGCTGCATAAGTAATGGCTGAACCCACTGCCAGCAGCAGGCCGGTCAAGTCGCTCTCCGCCGCACCGCCCATAAAGGTCAAAACTCCGGCAAAGCCCAGCAAGAGTGCAAGTATCTTCCACCACTTCGTTTTTTCTTTAAAAAACACTATACTCGCCACTACGACAAAGACCGGGAAAAAGTAGTGCAGTACCAAGGCCATACCGACTTTTATGTAGGAGAAGGATGAGTACAGCATCAGGGTGGTGGAGAAATTTCCGAAGATACTGACCAGGACTACCAGCAGCAGTTCTTGCTTCGTCAGTCTGAGAGAGACTTTTTGCTGTCGGGCAAGCAGAAAGAGAAAGGGCAGGGACATGAAGGCCCGGGTAAACGTCATGATCATACCATTGCTGCCGCCCGCGTAGGCCAGCTTGGCGATGGCGGGCGAAATGCCGAACATCAGGGCTGCGATAAGAGCCGCACCGATCCCGATCAGCTTATCTTTTTGTTGCAATTTCTGAACCATCCGGCTTAGTTTCCTTCAGTTGCTGATGATGTAAAAGTATCGTTTCGGTTTGAGGACAACAGCGTGTCCCGACCAGCAATTATAGAGGCAGCTCTGTGGAAAAGGCAAGTGAGATTTCACCGGTCTTACTTGCCTAAAGTGCAGGCTGCACATTAAGATGAACTTACTTCAGCAGCTGAAAAGCTAGCAGCAATTGTGAGGTGAGCAGATGACCAGGAAAAAAGCCAAGAACAACCTCCCGCTTCCGATCTTAATGATTATTTGCGCAGTGTTGATTTTTGCCATCTATATCAATCTGAGTACAATTGTACTGGCCTTTTGGGGTGAGACCAGCCTGGGAACTGTCGACAGTTACCACAGCCGTCTGGACAGTTCATTTACTGATGTCAATCGTTCCCGAACAATATCCAAGAGCTACTCTTTTCTAGCTAACGGTAAGAAATATCGGGGTTATGTGATCTATTCCAGCGACGAACAGTGGCCCAGCCTGAAAGAAGGCGAAACCCGCTTAGAGAGCATCACTTATTTAAGTTTTTTCCCCCGAATTAATAAGCCCAGCGCCCTTGCCGATTTCTATGAAATGGGAGATTACGCCATCATCTATCACTTTCTGACCCCGATTGCCAGCGGCTTTCTGCTCTTTCTTGTCATCCGCACCTATCGGAAAGAAAAAAAGAAAGCAGACAAAAAGAAAATAAGAGCTGCAGTGAAAGATGCCACGGCAGCCCCGGAAGATTATGTAAGCGCAAAAGGAGGTCCGCAAATGAAAAAATTTGCCGCTTTATCGGAGGCAGCCCGGTATGCTGTAAGCATCACGGGCAGGTGGAGATTTGCTGATTCCTCGGATGAATACGACCGCGATCGTCTCCTCGTAGAATCAGAATTCTCGGATGAAGAAAATCCCGCTGACGAGGGCAGTTATTATGTAGTAGCTGACAACGGAGCTATCGGCTTCTCTGAAGATGGAGCCGAAGTCGACTGGTTGTTTTTACCCTTGGCCTGATCAGGCAGATGATCCGGAAGCCCTGATCTTTTCTCTATTTAAAGAGAGCCGCCAGGCTTTCGCTGTATGGAGGCCGACAGATTCCTTTTTCAGTTACAATGCCTGTGATCAGGCTATGGTCCGTCACATCAAAGGCCGGATTATAGCATTTGACACCGGCAGGAGCCATGGGCTGCACAAAAAACTTCTCGGCTATTTCTCCGGGGTCGCGTAATTCGATTTCAATATCGTCACCACTCTGGCAATTCATGTCGATAGTGGATGTCGGTCCAAGCACATAAAAAGGAATGCCGTAGTGTCGGGCCAGTATGGCTACCCCACTGCTTCCGATCTTGTTAGCTGTATCGCCGTTGGCGGCGACGCGGTCACAGCCGATAAAGCAGGCATTGATCCAGCCGTTTTTCATAACAAGGCTGGCCATGTTGTCGCAGATCAAAGTAACGTCGATGCCGGCATGAAATAGTTCGTAAGTTGTCAGTCTGGCACCTTGCAGCAGGGGACGGGTTTCGTCAGCAAAAACCCGAAATTCCATGCCTCTTTCTTTGCCTAAAAGCAGCGGTCCTAATGCCGTCCCGTATTTGGAGGTGGCCAGAGGTCCTGCATTGCAGTGAGTGAGTATACCGTCACCATCCCGGANNCAGGGTCAGGCCGTGCTCTGAAATCGCCTGACACATGGCTATATCTTCCTCATGAATGCTGATGCTTTCCTGTTCCAGCAGTGCGATAATTTCACTTTTAGACTTATCGCTATTGCCGACGACAAGTTTTTCCATGCGATTAAGGGCCCAACTCAGATTAACTGCTGTTGGTCTGGATGAATTGATAAAGTCTGTTTGCCGTCGGAATTCGATCAGGAAATCCTCATAGTTATCCGCTTCAATTTGCCGAGCCAGCACGTAAATGCCGTATGCCGCAGCTATGCCGATGGCCGGAGCACCCCTTACCTTGAGCTGGCAGATGGCATCGAACAGCTGCCGGGCAGTTTGGACTGTGATGTATTCCAGCGAGTTAGGCAATTTAGTCTGGTCAATCAGGATGACGGATTTCTTATCTGCAGAAAGTTTAACGTTATCACCCTTGATCGCAGTACTCATATCCATAAATTTTCCTTTTCCAATACGCTCATTGTGGGAGTATTTCGTATCCGGCTCCAGTTTAGCATAACAAGCAAAGCGCCCACTCCTGCACGGATGTGGGCGCTTTATTGTTATAGTTTAAGTCATGCTTTTGAGCCATCCGATTTGGAATCACTGCTTGTGCATCAAATCGTGCCTGGCACCAAAATATGCATTCACCAGGTTTGTGCTGCTAGTCGTGTTTCTCTGCCTTCAGAGTTTTAATCAGCTTGGGCAGGATCTCAAACAAATCGCCGACTATGCCGACATCGGCGACTGTGAAAATTGCTGCATCCGGATTTTTATTGATTGCTACGATGTAGTCGGCTTCTTCCATGCCGGCCAGATGCTGAATGGCTCCCGAGATGCCGACTGCAAAATAGAGGGCGGGACGCACGGTTTTACCTGTCTGCCCCACCTGACGTTCCTTAACTTGCCAGCCTGCATCGACGACTGCACGCGAGGCAGCTACCTCGCCGCCCAAAGCATCCGCCAATTCCTGCAGCAGGGCAAAGCCCTCTTCGCCGCCGACACCGCGGCCGCCTGCTACCAGGACATCAGCCTCTGTAATATCTACGTGCTGACCGATTTTTTTGGCAATCTCTTCCACTGTGACATAGCAGTTATTCTTTTCCAGCTGAAGCTTTAGCTCAATAATTTCTCCTGCCCGCTCCGGATCCGCTACTTTTCTGACCATTACGCCGGGGCGGACAGTTGCCATCTGCGGGCGGTGATCCGAGCAGAGAATAGTTGCCATCAGGTTTCCGCCGAAAGCAGGGCGCGTCATGCGCAGTTCCTTGTTGTCGGGATCAATTTCCAGAGCGGTGCAATCTGCTGTCAGACCTGTGTGAACGCGGGCTGCCACTCTGGGACCCAGGTCCCGGCCCAGAGCAGTGGCGCCGATCAGCAGAATCTCCGGCTGATACTCTTCTATAACGTAAGCCATTGCCTGGGTGTAGGGCTCCGTGCGGTAAAGCTTCAGTTCGGGATCGTCCAGATACAAAACCCTGTCTGCTCCGGCTGCCAGCAAGTCCGGGGCCAGATGAGAGATCTTCTCACCCAACAAAACAGCAGTTACATTTTCATTCAGGTCCCGGGCCAGGTCTCTGGCTTTTCCGATTAATTCATAGGAAACATTCGTCAAAACCCCATCTGTCTGTTCCGCGAATGTAAATACTCCCTTATATGTCATATTGCTGCTCCCCTACAAAATGTACTTTTCTTTTAGTTTATCGACAATAAACTGTACGGATTCGTCAGCCCCTGCATTGATTGTCATGCCCGGGGCTTTGACACTCTTGGGAAAAGATTTGGCAACACGGGTGGGCGAGCCTTTTAAACCGATATTTTCATCTTCGATCTCAAGATCATCACGCCCCCACACCCTAAGATTATTTTCCCGATAGGCGTCAAAAATACCGCCCGGTGTCATATAGCGCGGCTCATTCAGTTCGGACAAAACGGTCACCAGAGCCGGCATACCAGCCCGGACTGTGTGAATGCTTTCGTCATACTGCTGTCTGACGACAACATCCTTGCCGTCAACGCGGATATCTTCTGCATAGGAGAGATTAGGGATACTCAAATGTTCAGCTATGCCGGGGCCTACCTGTGCCGTATCACCATCGATAGCCTGGCGTCCGGTCAGAACCAGGTCGCAGCCTATCTGTTTAATCGCTGCCGCCAAAGTCGAAGAGGTGGCCCAAGTATCAGCGCCGCCAAAGGCCCTGTCTGTCAGGAGATAGCATTCGTCTGCCCCCATGGCCAAAGCTTCACGCAAGACAGCTTCTGCCTGCCTGGGACCCATGCTCAGACCGATAACTCTGGCACCGCTGGCGTCCTTAATACGCAGGGCTGCTTCCAGGGCGGCCTTGTCGTCCGGATTCATGATGGAAGGAACACCTTCTCGCATTAAAGTGCCTGTTTCGGGGTTGATACGCACTTCATTAGTATCTGGAACTTGTTTCATACATACAATAATTTTCATAGCTTCCCCCCTAGCCCAATAAGCTTCCGCTGATAACCATCTGCATAACTTCTGAAGTTCCTTCATAAATCTCTGTGATCTTGGCATCGCGCATCATGCGCTCAACATCATAGTCCTGTATATAGCCATAGCCGCCATGCAGCTGGACTGCCAGACTGCTGACATAATTGGCGGTCCGGCTGGCCTTTAGTTTGGCCATAGCAGCCTCATAAGAATAGCGTTCTCCCGAGTCTTTCTTTTCGGCTGCCAGATAAGTAAGGTAGCGGGCTGACTCTATTTCAGTCGCCATATTGGCGATCTGGAATTGCGTGTTCTGAAATTTGCTGATCGCGCGGCCGAATTGTTTGCGCTCCTTGACATAGGCGATTGTCTTGTCCAAAGCGCCCTGTGCAATTCCTACAGCTTGAGCTGCAATGCCGATGCGTCCGCCGTCAAGTGTACCCATAGCCAGGCCAAAGCCTTTGCCTTCCAGACCCAGAAGATTCTCCCGGGGAATGCGGCAGTCGGTAAAGATCAACTCGCGTGTTGATGAGCCGTGAATACCCATTTTCTTTTCAGCCAGGCCAAAGTCAAATCCCGGCCTGCCTTTTTCCACGATAAAAGCAGAAATACCACGGGTTCCCTGGCTCCTGTCCGTCATGGCAAAGACGACATAGATGTCTGCATAACCGGCATTGGTAATAAATATTTTTGATCCGTTCAGCACGTATTCATCACCATCAAGAACGGCAGTCGTCCTCTGGCTGCCGGCATCGGTTCCGGCATCAGGCTCAGTCAGGGCAAAAGCACCCAGTTTATCTGTATTCAAGGGCCGCAAATATTCCTCTTTTTGCTCCGCTGTTCCCTTGCTGTCGATAGCGCCGGCAGCCAGAGATGTGTGGGCAGAGACTATCACGCCGGTAGTTGCACATACCCGTGACAGTTCTTCAACTGCCAGCACATAAGTTAATGTGTCACAGCCCTGCCCACCATAATCCTTGGAAAAAGGAATACCCATGAAACCATATTTATGCATTTTTTCAACTGTTTCGCTGGGGAAACGGTGGCTTTCGTCGATCTCTCTGGCCAGAGGCTCGACTTCTCTGACTGCAAAATCGCGAAATAGCTGGCGAGCCATCTTCTGCTCCTTAGTTAATGTAAAATCCATGTTTACTCCTCTAAGACAAATCTATCTGCGTCTTCTGTATGGTTATCTCAGCGGCAGCTGATGCCGGTTTCTAGATTCTTGCTGCGCCTGTATCTCTGGCCGCCTGCGCCACCGCATCAGCAACAGCATCAGCCACATTCTTATTCAGGGCACTGGGCATGATATTTTCTTCGTTCAAGTCAGCTTCAGGAATATAATCTGCAATGGCTTGAGCAGCTGCCAGTTTCATTGCTTCATTGATCTCCCTTGCCCGCACTCTCAGAGCTCCTTTAAAGAGACCGGGAAAAACCGATACGTTATTAATCTGATTGGGGAAATCAGAGCGGCCCGTACCCATGATACGTACTCCGGCTTCTTTTGCCAGATCCGGTAAAATTTCCGGTTCCGGATTAGCCATGGCGAAAACGATCGGGTCTGTATTCATCGACCTGATCATATCAGCTGTCAGGACATTGGGACCGGAAACCCCGATAAAAATATCGGCACCCTTGATCACATCCGCCAGTGAGCCTTTTTCCATATGCGGGTTCGTGATTTCAGCCAGGGAAACATATGATGCACGCATACCAGCGACACCTTTGCAGATGGCCCCTTCCCTGCCGCAGGCGATCTGATTAACTGAACCTGCCGTCTGCAACAGCTTAATGATGGCTGTACCTGCTGAACCGGCACCATTAACAACAATCTTCAGGTCTGGCAGCTCCTTGCCGACAACTTTGAGGGCGTTCAGCACTGCAGCCAGTACAACAATAGCGGTACCGTGCTGGTCATCATGGAAAACCGGAATATCTAGTTCTTGCTTTAATCTCTCTTCAATTTCGAAACAGCGCGGTGCAGCGATATCCTCCAGATTGATACCACCAAAGCCGGGTGAGATCAGCTTGACTGTTTCCACAATAGTGTCAGTATTCTGAGAATCTATGGCGATAGGAAAAGCGTCGACATCACCAAATTCCTTGAAGAGAATCGCTTTGCCTTCCATAACCGGCAGGGCGGCTTTAGCTCCTATATTGCCCAAACCCAGGACAGCGCTTCCGTCCGTGACCACGGCTACCAGATTACCTTTGGCTGTGTATTTATAAACATCCTCCGGGTTTTCCGCGATTTTGCGGCAAGGCGCGGCAACTCCAGGTGTATAGGCAGTGCTGAGATCCTCATTGGTCTCAACTTTTACTTTAGAAGTGACCTCGATTTTACCTCTATTTTTTTCGTGTAATTCAAGACTCAATTCCGAAAAATTCATACATTCTTCCCTCCTTAAAACTTATCCATCTACTATATTAAGCTAAAAGTTGAAGTCTTGCTATGACACTGCAGTCAGATGTGTAAACTGTCGGTTCTGTCACTACTCTTTCTCTTTTTTCTCCCCTGCCTTTTCTTCCGCATAGGCCATCAGCTGCCGCTCCATTGCAAGTTCCTGTGGAAAAGGATAAGTCTCAGTGACCTGATCGAAGACTTTTTTAAATTTATCTGCCAGGTCGTTATTTTCATTTTGCAGCAATTCATAGGTAAAAATTGTCCGGATTATGGCAGGTTCTGTTTTGTTGGCATCCATGAAATTTGACTGACGTTTTTCCAGCCAATAGTCCAGAATGCCTTTTCTGTTCTCACCCAGCAATTCACAATAAACCCGGTCTGCTATAATAAATCCGCCTTGCGCCGCCGTTAGACTGTCCATTTCCTGAAGGCTGGCCATAATTCGGTCCGCTTCCTCGATTTCTAGAAGATCCAGCATCCTTTTATAAGCAAAAACACCAAGGCCGGCCAGCAGCCCATTGCTCATTGCTTCCTGCGACGGTAACTCAAACCATGCCGCTGGCATCTCCTTCAGCCTTTTTCCTTTAGCAGTTTGCTCACTTATCCTCAGCTGAGTCTCATAAGCGCGCATGCCGCCTTCCACTTGCCTGATGGTATAGATATTATAGCCATCGTTATGTCGTTTGCCCGCAATAACCGGTATGCCGTTCATGACAACAAAAGCCATGCCAAAGGCTGCGGTCAGTATAAAGAAAAGTGACAGGAATTCAATATTTAAAGTGAGCAGGGCCAGACCCGCAGCAATTACTGCAATAGCAAAGTTAACTATTATGCCGCCAAGATTGTAAAGCAGATAAGGAATCTTCCCGTCAGAACTTGCCGGCGGCACCATCAGGCACTGTCCTCCGGAACCGGCAAACTTTACACGCCGGAACTGCACAGCTCCATCCTTTTGAATCCACATGAAACGTCCGATTCGAAAGACAAGAAGCTCATAGCCGGTCAGTTTGCCAAAAGCCAGATGTCCCAGTTCATGCAGTGGCATCTGTATGGAAAAGGCAGCGTAGAAGGCAATCGCAAGACCTGCAATCAACAGGGCAAGTTCAGAAGCCTGCATATCTGTGCTTATGTGCCCTTGCAAAAAGTTCACCAGAATTACTACAATAAATACCCCAATGGCTATCATTAGAGAGTAATATAGTCCTGTCAGCAGAGTTTTTGAAAAATCTGCTTTTTTCGTCTTTAAATCGCTCATCTGTCTTCCTGCCTTTGTCTAGCTGTCTAACCCATAATATTGTGAATCATGGCCAGGGTCAAAGTTTAAACTTCCTGCTACGCCTGCTTAAGGATAAATGATCTCTCAACATAGAACGACCCCGGCGGAAACCGGGGTCGTAATCAAACAAGAATGCTAATAATGCCTGCTTAATTCTTTGAAAACCTTACTCTACTGCCTGTTCGTTTCCGTCTTCATCATAGACCTTGAACTCATAATCTTTACCCGGAAGTATGCCATTCATTACGATACCGACGATTGCTGCAATAGCCAGACCGGAGAAGACCAGATGTGACTGTCCGACCGGAATTGACAGGCCGCCAATAGCATCAAAGCCGAGGCCTGAAACCAGAATCAGAGCCGCGATAACCAGATTGCGGGTCTTGGTCAGGTCGACCTGGTTTTCGACCAGCGTCCGAACGCCGATAGCTGAAATCATACCGTAGAGGATAAAGGAGATACCGCCGATGACCACGCCCGGAATAGAGGAAATAACTGCCTCAATAGCCGGGAAGAAGCTGGCGATAATTGCAAAAGCTGCGGCAATTCGCATGACCAGGGGATCAAAGACACGGGTCAGGACGAGAACGCCTGTATTTTCACCATAAGTGGTGTTAGCGGGTCCGCCAAAGGCGGAGGCCAGGCTGGTTGCAAGACCGTCACCCAGCAGGGTTCTGTGGAGGCCGGGATCAAGGATGTAATTTCTGCGTGTAGTCGCACCAATAGCCATGATGTCGCCGATATGCTCCATAATCGTCGCCAGGGCGATTGGCACAATTGTGATGATTGCGCTCGCCTCAAACTTCATGAAACGTTCTTTCGCTAAAGGCAGGTGGAAAACACCCACTCCTTGGAGTCCGCTGAAATCTACGATGCCGAATACCAGCGACAATCCGTAACCAATAACCAGGGCAACAAGTATGGGAACAATTTTGATCATCCCTTTACCCCAGATATTACAGATGATGACTGTAGCTATTACTACAAATGCAATCAGCCAGTTGATACCCAGACCAAGTTCTGCACCATTTCTTCCAACGATCGGGGCCTGAATATTAATCAGGGCTGAGGGTGCCAGAATCAATCCGATCAAAATAATGACCGGGCCTGTTACTACGGGCGGGAAGAAGCGCATTACACGCTTGGGTCCCAAAAACTTGAACAGGATTGCTACAACTACATACACCAGGCCGGCGACAAAAATACCGCCGACAGCGTAAGGAAGTCTCGCGGGATCTCCGTTGGGCGCTACGGTTTGATAACCGGCAATAAAGGCGAACGACGATCCCAGAAAGGCAGGAACCTTTCCTTTGGTTAACAAATGGAACAATAAGGTACCGACGCCTGCAAAGAACAGGGCGGTAGAGACATTGAGACCGGTCAAAAGTGGTACCAGAACAGTTGCGCCGAACATTGCAAACATGTGCTGCAAGCCCAGAACCAGAGTCCTGCCGGTACCGAGTTCTTTGACATCATAGATTGGCTCGAGTCCCAGTTGTTTCTTCTCTTTTGTCATTATGCATCTCCTCTCTTAACTAAAATAAGTTCTTATCTGCCAAGCTGCACAATGCTAGGCTGCAGAGGCAACGGAAAAACTTATTATTTCAAACATTTTACATCATAAGCATTGCATTTACATTAGCGATAATCCACAAAAATCTGAAAATTTATACCTATTTTTCTTCTAAAACTAGATATTTTTAGGTAACTTACACAAATTAGGCTTAGCTTTTGGCTTGTAGTGGCTGCATTTCGTTTTATTATGCTGTATAGCTGCAGGATATTTTACAAAATTAATGAATATTAATACTTAATGGGTTAAAACTTCTCATTTTTTTCGTGGTCCCCGGGTCAAAACAGACCCGGGGATCCCACTCACCGGCTGTTAGTTGCCGGCATTTTTACTGTATTATTCGACTTCTTCGAAAGCAACACAGCGGCAGAAGGCTGACTCACCATATTGGAATTTCCAGGGGAAGGTTCCAAGAATCATACGTCTGCCCAGAACTTCATCAATCTGACCACCGATACATTCAGCGTGAATCAGTTCATCTGGCTGCGGGAAGAGTTGAATGTGCATTGCCTGGTAAACATCCGGCCAGGGATACATTTCGTTCAGGCCTTTGCCATAACGCTCTTTCATGTATTTGTCGCAGGCTTCTGCTTCACGGGGTTCCCAGTCACGAATCTTCGTATTCATCGGATGGTCGGCTGAGCCGCAGTCTACTGCGAGATACTTGATTTCCATTTCTTTCAGCCAGGGGATGAAATCCAGTGACGGGCCGGGGTGGCGGAGCATATAACGACGCTCGTCAGCTTCCGGCTGGTCAAAGCCATACTTGTGATAGCCGGTGTTGATGAAGAGAATATCGCCCTTGCGTACATCGGCGCGTGCCATAACATCTTCAGGCGTGTAGATGGACCAGTCTTCTGCGATATCAGAAAGGTCAACAACTACGCCCGGTCCTACCAGTTTTTCCAGTTCCAGCGAAGCGATGTCGCGGCCGGCTGTGTCGAAGTGCAGTGGGCCATCTAAGTGGGTTCCGACGTGGTTCGATGTTGTGATCAGCATGCCGTTTGCACCGTTCGGTGCCAGACGCTTGAAAAATTTAACCTGCAGCGGCTCATAAGTAGGCCACGGTGGGGTCAAATGGCTGGTGGGGATTGTCAGGTCATACATTTTAACTTTGTCCCAATTTTTAATCATTGTGTTCCTCCGTTTTTTTGTTTTAGCTCTTTTGTGTTCTATCTTAATGCTTTATTCAAGCATTCCCTCTTCTTCCAATAATGCCACATAAGCTTCTAAAGCGTCTTCAAAACACTTCATCGGCGGATTGACAACTCCGGCACCAACCTGCCCGACACCGGCGTCCTTATGCGCAATACCTGTGTTAATGACCGGGCGAATTTGAGTATCGACAACTTTACGAATATCAATACCGGTCGGAGAACCACGGAAGTTCATGGGCGGCAGCTTATAGCTTCCGCTTTCTTCCGTTGTGATCTCATACATTTGAGTAGTGTAGTTAACTGCATCTTGTGATGTGCCGCCAACAAACTGAACAATTGCCGGAGCAGTTGCCATGGAGAAGCCACCCAGACCCAGGGTTTCAGTGATACTGGAGTCACCAATATCAGGGTTGGCATCTTCCATGCTGTAGCCGGGGAAATAAAGACCATCAATAATCTCTGCCGGAGCTGTAAACCAGCGATTTCCCAATGCCGCGACCCGGATACCGAACTCAGTGCCGTTTCTGCACATGGTGTAGACAATTGTCGAATCTTTCACTTTGCCGACCGGTTCCAGAGAGGCTTTCGCAGCTGGCATAGAAAGGTTCAAGGTAAAGTGATCGTTTGAATTGAGGAAGTCGAAGACTTTTATCTGGTCTTCCTTTGAGGAATTCGTCTGTAGGATACTGGACGCAAGCTCGCGAATAAACAGTGAAGTTGTAGCCTTGTTACGGTTATGGCATTCGTCACCCATTTGTACGGACTGAGCCATCAGGTTCTTAATGTCCATGGGACCATAAATCTCAAGAGCTTCCTTCAAGATAGGATAGAGCGTTTTCTCCATCCAATTCAAATGTTTGATCACGGACGGTTCGTAAGCTCCGAAACGCAGCACCTTGCCCAGACCTTCGTTCATCGTGCAATAAGCGAAATTGCCTTGAGACTTGTTTTCAATAATGAAAACCGGCATTGAAGCCGTCACTACACCGGCCATCGGGCCGACAGCGTTGTGTTCGTGGCAGGGAGCATATTCAATTTCCCCGGAAGCTGCCAGTTTTTCAGCTTCTTCAGGATTCGAGGCCAGACCTTGGTAGATCAGACCGCCGATGACGGCGCCGCGCAGCGGACCTGACATCTTCTCCCAGGTAATGGGTGGTCCTGCATGCAGGACCAGTTTGTCGTGCATACCGGGTATAGTGTCTCTGGCTACACCCATGCCAACCAATGTTGGCTGTGCGTTCTGAATAATTTCCAGCGCCTTCTTATTGGCATCTTCAATAAACTGCATTGTTTACCTTCTTTCTTCTCCTGATACCCCCGACCGGGGGGTGGGTTTTATTTTAATCCTTTTAACCTGCCCAGCAGCGAGGACATTTTTTTGTCGCCGCCGGCAGATGGCTTCCATTGGACATGTATGGCTGATACATCCTGTTTTTTCAAATCATCGTAAAATGATTCCAATCCCATATTGACAACCTTTAGCTCTTTAGCAAATAAGTCATTTAATGACATAGGATTCTCCCTTCTATAAAGCGGCAGCTTTCATAATGCGGTCAACCAGACGGACAGCCTGTGCGTTGGAAGGCATGACAATAGCACCAGCATTTTCAAGTGTCTCTATTGATTTGTTCAAATCCTGCGGATCCTGGTCAGTACCTGTTACTGAGGCGACCACAACGAAATCTCTGTCCCCGACTCTTGCGCGGGCCTTGGCCAGGGACTCCGCTACCGCACCGGCAGGATCAACGTAGGAGCCATAGCCAAGCACGACATCGACCAGAATGATTGCTGTCGTTTCATCTATATGGGACTCGAAGAAGTCGGTACGTGTCTGTGGATCGATCATCGGATGCGGACGGCCACGGGTAAACTGGTCTTCTCCCAGATCGAGGCAGATATGTCCCTGTTTATTCTCCAGAAGTTTGATATTTCTATCGGCAGTCAGCGGGATGTTGGAGTAGATCGCGTGGTTCTCTCCCAGATACTTAATGGCTTCATCGGTTAGTGTGCCGCCGGTGTAGAGGCCTCTCAGATACTTTTGCTCGGACTTGAGTTTGCCTACAGCCTGTTCAACTATCTGATTTATCTCTGCTTCGTCAGCATCAAAAGCATCGAAACTCACCGGCTCCTCGCCTCTGACCAGAGCAACAGCTTTTCTGGCTGCATCTTCCAGGCTCAGGCAGGGATAAGCACCGGCTTCCTTAATAGATTCGGCATCGCCCCCGATAAAATCAATGACGACGGGCTTGTCGGTTTTTTTAACCAATTCATAAATTTTCTTTTCGACGGAAGCTGCGGGCGGCTTAGACACGAGAACTATAACTTCCGTCTCGGGATCTGCCATCAGGGCTTCAATCCCCTGAATCATCATCAGGCCCCCGATAGTCTCACTAAGGTCACGGCCGCCGGTACCGATTACCTGTGAAAAGCCTTCGCCCAGCTGATGGGCAATCACTGTAATTTCCTGCGTGCCGGTACCGGAGGCTCCGACCAGACCGATTTTGCCCCGTCTGACCACATTAGCGAAACAGAGGGGAACACCGTTGATGATGGCAGTGCCGCAATCCGGTCCCATCATCAGAAGTCCCTTTTCGACCGCCATTTTCTTAAGCCGCAGTTCATCTTCAATTTTGACGTTGTCAGAGAACATCATGACATTCAGGTCTTCGCGCAGGGCCTTGTCTGCTTCCGCAGCTGCATATTCACCGGGAATGGAAATCACCAGCATGTTGGCTCCCTGAAGATGCTTCAGCGCTGAATCCAGTGTCGGCGGCTGATAATCTCCGGAACCGCTTTCCTTTTTTTTGTTCATTTCTTCGTTAAAAGCCGCCACGAGATCATCCATGGTCACTTTAGATTCATCATATCTGGCAGCTATGAACAAATCGTTGGGTGTGACAGCTTCTAACTCAGGCACAAACATATCCATGGTCTTGACTAAATCGAGGTTTAACTCCGTGCCCATGCCGACCAGTACATTTTCCACCCCGTCGAGCTTCTGAACTTCACGGGATATAAGCATCAGCGTGACTGAATCGTTATAGGCATTCTCTTTTACAATTGCTTTTATCATTTAGCCTTCTCCTTTAGCTTAATTATGTATTCTATTTACTCCTGCATTGATTTTGTTGCCGGCCCTGGCGTTTTCTCTTTCCTCCAGAACCAGACCGGCGCAATATACGCCAAAGAGGAAATCTGAACCGGAGCTGGCACCGTAGCACAAAACTTTGTCCGCCAAAGTTTCCAGTGAGCCCTGATCCTCGCCGGCAAGAATTCGGATCAGAGCCAGGTAACTCGCATAGGCCTTTCCTGCTGCAGCGTTCTTAATCATATGGTAACTAAGCACTGTAGTCCGCCGATGTGCCAAACTCACTATTTCTTGAAAAAAATCACTTTTCGGATCCCGGTAGTAGAGAAAGAGGATAATTCCTGTTAAAAAATCATCTGCCGAGGGCGTAAGTCCGGGACCAAAACCAAGCAGGCACTCCGCCTGACTCACAGCAGTCACATAGTCCCTGTTTCGCAAAGCATCCAAAAATGCCAGCAAATTCTCCTTAATATATTCCGCATAAATATTTAAAGGTCTGTCTATGCGATTTGTTTCCGGCAGCAAGGCAGCCAGATCCGCAATGCCGCCGCCCTCACTTTCCAGCAGCTTCCTTCTGACTGTTTCCAGTGAGACTTTGTCAATTCCACTTTTGTTTTTGAATGCTTCAGGCAAACTCACCTCGCGGATTTCAGCCTTTTCCAGCCATATTGTTATATCCCGCGGCAGCTGTAATCTGTTTTGACTGTAAATTACTATATCGCCAGCTTTTAGCTGCCAATGCTCCAGGTCAGCAGTATCTGCAATAAGTCCCATGGGCATGAGTTCACGACTGCTGGCCGCCAATGTGATCAGCTCCTCATCCGCCATCAGATTGACCGAGGTCTCAAAGGCTGAGTGGACCTGCAGCTCCAGCTGCGGCCGCTTCAGCAAAAACTGCCGGAGATCGGCTGCCAGCATCAGGCTCCCGTATTGACGTCCGCTGATCATTGGAGTAACTCCTTTATCTTCAGAGCGAGCTGAAAGTTAAAGGCTGTATCAGGATCACGCAGATCCACGCCATAGACGTCGCGAATGCGGTTAATTCTGTAAACTACCGTATTATAGTGGGTAAACAAAAGCTCCGATACGCGTCGCAGGTTGCCTCCGGCTTCGAAATAGGCGCAGATAGTGTCAAAGAAATCATTGCGTTTTTTGGGGTCCGGCTCGTCAATTGCGTTCAGGATCTCACCCGCAAAAGCCAGGGCCTCTTCTTCAATCAGCGGATGTCCGAGAATTTGCAAAACATCTAAATCTTCATAAAACAGTATTTTGGCTTCGTTATCATTGCGGTTTTGCAGGATACGTACAGTCTGTTCCGCCTGTCTTAAGCTGGCCGGGAGCTCTTTATATGATTTCACACATGAGCCAACGCCAACGAAGCTACCGGCTGACTTTTTCTTCTCCTCAAGGAATTGCAAGAGGATTGCAATAAAGTTTTCGCAGTTTTCGTGGCGCAGATCTTCCGGGATATTCTGATCAAATTGCAACAGGAATACTGCCCTGTCATCGTGCTGTGTTGACAAGAAGTAAGCTCTATATTCTTTTTTCAGACGATTTGTCAGATACAGGAGATCCGTGTCCACTTTCTGCACCATAGCCGGTTTTTCGTTTAGCTGTGGCTTACCCTGCTCTTGTCCCACCAGCAAAACTATAATTTGACTGGCTCGGCTTTGATCAAAAAGATAGAATTTTGAGCTTTCGATCGCTTTCTCCTGATCTTCAGGATCGGAGCTGAGCAGCAGCTCCAGAAAACCTGTCTGGTGAATATTTTCACGTTCGACCAGCGTTACCCTGTTCAATATCTCGAGGGCAATCAAGGATGTGATCGATTCAATCACAAAGAGACTTTGCGGACGCAGGGAATTCTTTATATCCCAGATAAAAATACTGCCGAAATGTGTATTGTCAAAATAAATCGGAATCGCATAACGTTTAAGTCCGTTCTCACCCACAGAAACTTCCTGGCTGCGGTTTCTCTGCAAATAATAGTCCCGGTTGGATAAGGACTGTGTCAGAAAATTGCGGTAATCTTCCTGGACCAGAATTTTGCCTTCTTCATCA
>LFRM01201859.1_pt1 | contig 18345 bp, 16 predicted proteins | sample 618341 | NCBI WGS metagenome assembly LFRM01 (sample SAMN03654438, study PRJNA283298) | anaerobic digester metagenome | isolation source: pool of bioreactors CSTR01a, CSTR02a, and CSTR03a thermophilic anaerobic... | place: Denmark: Kgs. Lyngby | collected 2014-05-21 | reverse complement strand
TGGCAGCGCATAGGGTTCGTTAAACCGCTCTTATAAGCCAGTAAAGGCACCCGGATTGATTCTTCATACGGCAGTTGCTTATTGGTAAAGCCTTGGCTGCCCAGCATGTCCCCGTGATCGCTGGTATAGATGATCAGGGTGTCTTCAAGCTGACCAGTCTGCTCGAGCGTCTGCAGCAAGCGGCCGAACTGCTCGTCCAAAGCCGTAATATGCGCATAGTAGCCTCGAAGGTTATGTTTTATATCCTGCCTGTTGAGCTGTGTTGTCTGCGTCGCCCGGATCACTTCTGGTACATTTTGACGCAGAGCCGGATCCAGATCACGATAACGATCGACATACCGGTCAGGCAGTTCATGATAAGGGTTGTGCGGCGGACCCCAGGAGAGAAACAACCCCCAGTTTTGCGCCTGATTCTCTTTAATGAAGTCAATCGCCAGGTCTGTCTGGGCCATCGGCTCATAGCCTTCTATCTCAATACGCTGGTTGTTCTCATCATAATAATAGGCTTGCTGATAGTTGTGGCTGCAGTTACAGACTTTCCAGCTTTCAAAACCGAGACGGCCTTGCCCCTGCGGTATGAACTGGTCCCGCGGCACGCCGGCCAGGTGCCATTTGCCGATATAACCGGTTTTGTAGCGGTTGTCGCGCAGCACATGGGCGATGCTGGGAATATCTTGCCGGATGGGCAGATCGTTGGTAAGCGCACCATGTCGAAGCGGATACAAGCCAGTCAGCAAAGATCCCCGGGCCGGTACACAGAGCGGCGACGGGGAAATGCAGTGATCAAACACAACCCCCTGCCTGGCAAAACGATCAAAATTCGGTGTCTGGACCTGGCTGTTTCCATAGATGCCCATATCACACCAGCGATGCTGATCTGAAAAGACAAACAGAAGATTACTTTGTTTCATAGTCGAACCCCCGCGTTGATGCCCGTTGGTTTTCATGCTAATATCATCAGCCTGAACAGCAGAACTGTCAAGGAACCTTATTTCGCCCGTTTATGCTGGTGGTTAACCTGGGTAGGGTATTGTTATGCTTTACAGACATGGCTGCAACAGTTTAAGATACCAGTAACCACTGAATCAGTCACTTGTTCAGAAACCTCCGTAACTGGCAGGTGTGTAAGGTATAACCAAGATGGGACAGGAGCATGACGATGAAATTTTGCTGGAGTACGTTGCGTGTTAAAAATATGGCAGAATCACTTGAATTTTACCAGGAGATTGTTGGGCTGAAGGTTGAGCGGATCTTCCAAGGCGGGCCGGGAATGGAGATTGCTTTTCTTGGTGATGGAGAAACAAAAATCGAATTGATCTGCCAAGTCGGGAAAAAGGAAATTAACGTTGGATACGACATTTCCTGGGGCTTTGTCATAGAATCAGTTGATGAGAAGATCCGTTTTCTTCAACAAAAAGGCATCGCGATTCAGGAAGGTCCAGTCCAGCCGAATCCTCATGTCAGATTTTTTTTCGTACTGGATCCTAACGGATTGCGCATTCAATTCGTGGAAAACATCTGATGAAGGATCGTGATCCTCTCAGGAGCCTTTTCTTTCGTGAACAGGCACGACCGGAGGTTGATGATATGGCACAGGATGAACTGCTGATTGCTTTGAAAAAACGCTTTCTGGCGCATTTAGACCGCCACCCAGGAATCGTTTGGGATGACGTGGAGGCAAGGATCACTCAGCATGAGCATGCACTGCCGGTACTGACCGTTATGGAAGCGACAGGCGGTGAACCTGATGTGGTCGATCGTGATGAAGCGACCGGTGCACTGCTCTTTTTTGACTGTTCACCGGAAAGTCCCCAGGGACGCCGGAACACCTGCTATGATTCAGAGGGGGAACTGGCACGCAACAAAAAAGGAGTCTACCCGGCGGGCAACGCGCTGGATCAGGCCAGGGAAATAGGTATTGAACTGCTGGACGAAGAAGCTTATCGATTTTTACAGACACGTGGATCGTTTGATCAGAAAACCTCAAGCTGGCTGAAGACGCCAGAGAAGATCCGAAAGCTGGGCGGTGCCCTTTTTGCTGACCGGCGATATGAGCATGTCTTTGTCTACCACAACAGCGCGCCGTCCTTTTACAGCTCGCGCGGTTTTCGTGGCTTGCTCAGGGTATAGCCATGCACACCGGCCGCTTTGGTGAAAATAATGCATTTTAATTATCGCGCTGCTTCAATCCAGGATCTGGAACGCATCTGGGACTGTGATATTCAGGCTCACGGTGGCGACGAACGCTGGATCGCTGGTAAAGCAGCCTGCCTGGTGTACAACCGGAACGGACTGTGCAGGACCTTTGTTGTTGCCTGCGATGACGGCCTGATCGGACAGGGGAGTTTGTACTTCTCCCCTGAAAGCAGGACAATAAACGGTAGAACAGAACTGGCCGATGGCGCGCGGGTCGCTCATGTCAGCGCACTGAAAATCGAGAAGGCATTTGAAGGGCAAGGTCATATCAGTCGACTGATGCGACTGATGGAAGCCTATGCCTGTGAACGGGGCTATGAGACGCTGACCATCGGTGTCGATGCGAAAGAAACACGGAACCTGGCTGTTTACCTGCATTGGGGATATGACCGGTATATCAATCACATGCGGGATCATGGAGCGCTTGTCCTGTACTATGCGAAAAAAATTCAGCCGCAAAAAAACTGTTTGTCAGAGCAATATCCTGAATGATATCTAACGAGACATGCTTGTCCATTAGGACGCCTGTCTGATAACAAAAAAGGCCTGTCACAAAGACTTGACAGTCTGTTGATGCAGGCCTGTTTCACTTATGCCAAGGAAGCGCTAGTCAGCGTTTTCTTTTGTCCTCTTCGAGTTTTTCCTTCCAGTCCTTACGGATACCGCGACCGGCACGCATATCACTGACCACGTCGCTGACGATCGAAAAATTCAATTCAACACCGGTGGCGTCTGCTTTGAAATTGGCAGCACGGTCTTCGGAAATGCCAAAGTCTGCTGCGGCGGCGACAGCATCCATATTCGCACCCAGAAAGATAAATTCCCAGGCATGACGTTCTATCTGGCAGGTTACCATTCTTCTGACCTGGGCGTAGGCATACTCGCGACTGGCATTTTCCAGGCCATCCGTCGTGATCACGAACAGAACTTTGCCAGCGCGTTCCTCCTCACGGGTATTACGTTGGACATTGATGATTTTATGAATGGTTTTTCCCAAAGCGTCCAGCAGCGCCGTACAGCCGCCCACCCTGTAATCTTTGTCCGTCAGCGGTGCCACACCCCTGATAGGGATACGGTCGTGCAGCAGTTCGTACTGGTCGTCGAAGAGAACCGTTGTCACAGTGGCATCTCCGTCATCTTTCTTCTGCCTGGCCAGCATGGCGTTGTATCCGCCAATGGTATCGTTCTCCAAACCGGACATGGAGCCGCTTTTATCGAGAATGAAAACCAGCTCTGTACGTTCTCTCTTCATGTTCGTCACCCCTTATCATTTGTTATCCTCAGTTTAGGACAGATAAGTTGGGCTGAGGTCGCTTGACAGGCGACAATTCAAGAACCAAGCAGAGGCTGATCAAAAGAAAACAAGGCTTGATTTATTTCAAAAATATCGTAATTGCCCTCTAGGATAAAGTACTCGACGATCAGGTCGAATCTGTTGCTGTGTGACAGGGCATATCCGGCACGGGCGAGCAGATCGCGGGTTTCATCCAGACTGAGCTCCAGAGCAATGGACAAGGCCAGTGCCGTTGGTTTGCTGGCCTGATAATTCTGCTTGCTGCGTATTTTAGAAAAATGCCGCCGGTCTATGTTGGCCCGTTTATAGACAACGGCGTCCTTATAGCCCTTCTTGTCTATCAGGCGCAACAGCATCTGGGAGAAAGATTCATCCAGATGGTTGACAACATCATCCAGCCGCCGCTTTTGTTGACGCTGGTCGAAAGGTTGCTGTGTTTGCGTGTCTGCCGTATCTTCCTTGACCGTATGGGACACTTTGAATAAGATATCATCCCCAAATACATTCTGGCGTGACCGCCGATCAGGATGAGCCGCAACATAATGGTCATCGATATAAGCTGTGATCGACTCTGTTTTTTGTTGTGAGAGGGCGAAGGATGCCTGGTCATAAATAACCAGATAGACCAGCAGATCATGTTTGAGCAGAAAAGAACCTATTTCATGGATCGCTGTTTGCAGTGCCTCTTCTTTGGGATACCCGTAGATCCCTGTGGCGACCAGGGGAAAGGCGACTGATTTTAGGCGATAAGCTAAAGCCAGTTGCAGAGCTGTTCGATAACAGGATGCCAGCAAAGCCTGTTCACCATGACTGCCACCTTGCCAAACAGGTCCGACCGTATGGATGATGAAACGTGCCGGCAGGCGAAACGCCGGCGTGATGACAGCCTCGCCAACCGGGCAGGTGCCTGCCTCCCGGCAAGCCCGGTGCAGATCAGCAGCACCTGCTGCCATAAAAATGGCGCCGCAGACACCACCACCCTGTGCCAGTTCAAAGTTGGCCGCGTTGACAATGGCATCTGCATGGACCCTGGTGATGTCATCTCGGATGATTTTCAGTGGCATGGAACACCCTCCCTGTGACGAATCGAAACAGACTCTTGCCCGTTTGGCGCGTTTGTGCGAATCTTTAAGCAGTTGTTTTGGCGCCGGGAAAATATCCAAAGTTATCAACAGCCTAACATGATGGTTCTGTACACGCAAGAACAGCTGGCAGAAGAAGGTAAACGGCTGCATGGGGTGACGTGAACAATCGATACAAGAAAACGCATGCAAAACGGGGGTTATGGCTTTGTGTTGTTTTAATATGGCAAAGAGCACGAATCATGGCACGTGGTTTCGATAGGAGGAAAGGTCTATATGAGCAAAAAATATACTGAAATCAACGCAAGATTTATAGATAGATGGGTTGATGAAGGCTGGGAATGGGGACAGCCTATTCGTCATGAAGCCTATGAAAAAGCAAAGAATAATGATTGGTTTGTCTTGTTGACGCCTACAAAACCTGTGCCAAAAGATTGGTTTTGCAATCTGAAGAATGCCAGGGTTTTAGGTCTGGCATCCGGCGGTGGTCAGCAAATGCCTGTTTTTACAGCGTTAGGCGCAACGTGTACGGTGCTGGATTATTCAGAAAAGCAATTGCTTAGCGAAAAAGAGGTTGCGGAAAGAGAAAATTATGAAATTGATTGTGTGAAAGCAGATATGACAAAACCGTTGCCTTTTGATGATGAGTCCTTCGACTTGATTTTTCATCCGGTTTCTAATTGCTATATTGAGGAGGTTTTCCCTGTTTGGCAAGAGTGTTACAGGGTGTTGAAAAAAGGGGGGATCCTTCTGGCAGGATTGGATAACGGCATCAATTTTCTTTTTGATGATGAAGAAAAGATGGTTGTCCGCAAATTGCCATTCAATCCATTGAATGACAAGCAGCTGTATGCCGAATCATTAATAAAAGATTGGGGTGTACAGTTTTCACATACCATTGAAGAACAAATCGGAGGACAATTGCGCGCAGGCTTTGTCCTGACAGACATCTTTCAAGACACGAACGGCAGCGGCAGACTTCATGATTTCAATGTACCAACTTTTTATGGAACAAGATCTGTAAAATGACACCTTAAACAGACCATATAGCTGAAAAAGTGCTGGGAAGCCCGTATCAAAGCGGTGCTAAGCCGCAATATCATACCGGTGAAAATGAAGAGGCTGCCCACTAAGGAGATGACGATGCATATAGAGGAACAAATCAAACAAATTCTGGAAGAAAATGGCATTGGTGACTGGGGTTTTACCTGCCTGCATGACGGACCGTCCGGACTGCCCTACGCGCTTTCCATCGTTGTTCCTTTGTCACCGGCCATTCTGGACGAGATCGAATCGGCTCCGACACATACGTATTACCATCATTACCGGACTGTTAACGCGCATATAGACCGTGTCCTGCTGCAGGTTGGCCTGTTGCTGCAAAAACAGGGCTGGCGTTATATACCGGTTGCCGCTTCCCAGTCTATTCCGGATCAGGGCGAGCGGAGTCATTATGGCTTATATTCACATAAAAAAGTGGCTGCGTCAGCTGGTCTGGGCACCCTGGGGAAAAGTACGCTTTTTCTGCATCAGAATTATGGTGCGCGCGTCCGTCTGGGCTCTCTGTTCACGGATTGTCCACTGCCTGTGCGCCAGGTGATCCCTGAATCGGTCTGCGCCGGCTGTGATCTGTGTGTCAAGGCCTGCCCGGCCGGGGCGATCAAAGGGACGGTCTGGCAAAAGGACGCAAGTCGTGAGGACCTGCTGGACGCACAGGCCTGCAACCAGTACATGCGCAGCCATTTTATGCAGATCGGACGGGGGGCGGTCTGCGGCATTTGTGTCAAGGTCTGCCCTTATGCGCAAATTGCCTTGAACAGTCGCAGCAGGCGTTCATAACGAGCCCAATGTGCTGCCTGAGGGTTTGACTGGTCCGCTGATCACTGGCGGCACGGCGCTTAGCCGATAGCCATCTGATCGTCAAACAGGATTGTATGACTTTCCCTGCCATCCAGCTCCAGCACGATAATCTCGTTTTTTCCATTTTGGAGAAACGGCGCAGGCAACCAGACAGAGCGTTGGGGACCGATCGACCAGTAACGGCTGAGCACGCGGCCGTTCACGAAGATGACTCCTTTACAAAAGTCAGGCAGTTTTATGAAGGTGTCTGCCGGATTACCTGCGATCTCCAGGTAAGTGCGCAGGAACTGCGGCCGTCCGGTAAAGGGCTGGATACCATCCTGAAATTGGACCGCTGACAAATCGCTCAAAGGGAGCGGGCAGGCCTGCCAGTGGTAGACAAAAGTCTGGCCAAGGCAGATGCCGCCGACAGCCCCTTTGCGTTCGGCAAGACGCGGGCCATAATTGATGTGCCCCATGTTTTCCACAAGAATATCCAGTTGCAGGCCTTCCGTCGGAATGGCTAATTCAACAGCGTCAGCAGCATCGTTACGGTACTGGATGCCCAACAGCTCGCCATTGGCGTAGATGTGCGCTCTGTCACACAGCTGCGAAAAGCGGAGCGGCAGTTTTTCGCGAGGACCACGCACGCTGGTCCGGTAGAGGATGAAACCATGTCCCTGGCCAAGTTTCTCCATAGGCAGCGGCACGGTCATCTCGATCGGACGGGTCAAAGCGTCCAGGTTGTCCAAAAGGTCGGCTGATTCGCAGAAGACCAATTCACCATAGCTGGCAGGCGGTATCGCTGGAGGCAGGTCAACATCGGGCACAGGGGCGTGACGGGCGATCACTGAGCGGAATAGATGGTACTTGGGTGTCAGGTCACCCCGTTCATCCAGCGGTGCGTCATCGTCATAGCTGTTGACCGTGGGCTGGTAGGTGTCTGTGAAGTTTGCTCCGTTCATGAAGCCAAAGTTGGATCCGCCGTGGAACATGTAAGCCGACAGTGATCCTCCGGCAGCAAGGATATCTTCCAGAGTCTGCGCGGCATCCTGCGGGTCACGCGTGTGATGCTTTTCGCCCCAGTGGTCAAACCAGCCATTCCAGAATTCAGTGCACATCAGCGGGCCTTCCGGCTGATGCTCCCGCAGCTTGGCGAATTGTTCAGTGGCCTTTGAACCAAAATTTGCAGTTTTCAAAATCCCGGTCAGTGTCCCGCCGGTGAGCATAAAATCAGTCGCCCCATCGGATGTGAACAAAGGCACTTCAATTCCGCGTCTGAGCAGGCCGTCTGCCAAATAGTGCAGATAAACCTGATCATCACCATAGCTGCCATACTCGTTTTCCACCTGGATCATCAGGAGCGGTCCGCCGCGGTTGGATTGAAGGGGCGCCAGGCGGACGACCACCCAGTCAAACCAGCGGTCAACCGCTTTGAGATAGGACTCATTCATGCAGCGCAGCTGGATGTCATCATCACGCAGCAGCCACCAGGGAAGACCGCCCATATCCCATTCCGAGCAGATATAGGGGCCTGGACGGACGATGGCCCACAGTCCGAGTGATTGGGCCAGCTGCAGGAATGAAACAAAATCCAGCATGTCACTTTCATCAAAAACATCCGGCTGCGGCTGATGCGCGTTCCAGGCCATGTAGGTTTCGACGGTATTAAAGCCACAAGCCTTAAGCTTGAGCAGGCGGTCCCGCCAGTAAGCACGGGGAACACGGAAATAGTGGATCGCGCCGGCAATTATGCGAAACGGCCGGCCATCCAGCTTGAATCCTTCAGTGTCAACCACCAGCTGATGTTCCTTGTTCATGTTGATCCTCCTGATTTGCCAGACGAAACAAGCGTTTGCCTGATATCAGGCAAACGCTTGAGCTACGTCGTATTGGGCGCTGGTTGCACTGGCAGCGGCCGGGCAGGTTTAATGTACGTCACGGGCATAATAACACCAGACCGCATTGTAGGCTACTTTATAGACTTCCATCTTGCTGAATGAGCCACCGCTAGCCACGTTGCGTTCATAAGCCTCAGGAGTGATAAAGGCGATAACATAGGATGGAAGGTTGCGTTTTCCGTTGTAATAGGCATCGACGGCCGCCTGGTAAACAGTCTGGCTGTACGTGGCTGGTTTGCCCGCAGCCGCTGTTGGGTAGGTGTAATAGCGGCTGCTGTTACTGAGCACACCCGTTACAGTGGATGGAAAGGCTGGATGCGCGACCTGGTTCATGATCACCGTGGCGACAGAAAGGTAACTTTCATAAATTCCCGATTGTCCTTCAAGCGCAATGATGCGGGCAAAAAGCTGGAATTCATCCGTAAGTTCAGCCGGTTCAGCCGGTGTCACCGTAGGTTCCGGTGTCGGCGTCTCTGTGGGTTGTTCATCTGCTACCGGTTCAGGTGTGGGACTTGGTGCGACGGTTGCTACCGGTTCAGGTGTGGGGGTGCTGGCTGGTGTCGGCTTTGCCGTGGGTTTAGGCGTAGGCGAGGGAGTCGGAGCAGGTGTCGCTGTTGGTGCGGGTTTGTAAATAATGGTTTCACTGATCAGGCTGGTCAGGATATAGCCTGCATTGCCCGCTCCGGTTTCTACCTTTGACCAGAAATTGCCGTAGCCGGTACGTAGAAGCTGATCACCCATCGTGACCCTGTCTGTGACTTTAGCGTCTGTTCTTGGCAGCTCCCTGACATTGGCCTGATGGGCTTTCACATAAACTGTACGCTCATCAGATGTAAAATCTTCCAGGGGACGGTTTTCCTGATAAACACCGGACGCGTCTTTTTCCAGTGGAACCGGCGTGGCGTGAGGCTGCGGCGTTGCTGTAGGTGATGGCGTCGCTGTAGGTTTTGGTGTGGCTGTTGGTTGAGGGGTAACCGTAGGCAAAGGCGTTGCTTCAACTGACGGCAAAGCCTCTGCGACGGCTGTCTGCGTACTTGTATCAGCGCTTTCCAACGGTTCATCGAACAGCTGATGCCGGTAGGGCAGCGGATAGGAGGCATCCAGCATGATATCGCTTTCTGACGTCCCGGCTGCACGGCTTGCTGTCTGGTTCAATGTCATATCAGCCTTATGCCGGCTCTGACCGGCCCAGAGCACCAAGGTGAACAGCACCAGCAGCGCGGTTGCCCCTGTCAGAAATCGGTGTTGTCTGATTATTCTCATCATATACCTCAAATATTCTGACAACAGCACAAGCTAAAAATGACGAGGCGGCAGCAAATCCGTTGCTCAGCATGTTCGTGCTGTTCTCCATCTCCTATTTTAGTCGAGCGCCAAACCAATTGTCAAAGAACTTCCTTGTCATGCCCTTTTCATTTGTTTTTCTGACAACGCCTCATGTATAATACACTTGCTACCCTATAAGAAGCAGAGGTTGTCCATGCTGTATCATGAGCGTACAATCATCCGGGATCTGGCAAAAAAAACGCAGGCATATGCGCTGTCTGACGATATGCAACAGAGGCGCCGCTTGTGGACAGACCACAACAGCTTGTCTTTTTCCCGCCCCCTCGTTTATATTCGGGCAATTCCACAGGATGATTGTATCGACAGCCGATTGCTTCAATGCACCGACCCGTGGTTGCGTCAGCTGGAAATGAAGCTGCTGCTGAATGAATACCGCATGCGGTTGCAGGATGATACCATCGTGGAGCCTTATCTTGTTGTCCGGGCTGTTTTGAAAACAGCGGAGCAGGGTGTCTATGGGTTGCCGGCACATCTGGGAGAAAAACCCAGGGCGGGTGGTGCTGCGGCTTTCCGTCCCTCGCTGATTGAAGAACGTGATATTGAAAAAATACAGGTTGCCGATTATGAGGTTGACGAAGCCGCGACACGCGGGCAGCAGGACAAGCTGGCGGACCTGGTCGGGGACATTCTGCCTGTTGTTGTTGACCGGCAAGGTGTACTGTGCGGGATGTGGGCCAATGATATTTCAACGATTCTCGCCCAATTGCGCGGTCTGGAGCAGCTGATGTGGGACCTTTATGATCGTCCGGAATGGTTGCATCGTTTGCTGGGCCTGATGCAGTCCCATATTATAAAACACATGGACCAGACAGAGCAGGCGGGTGGTTTTCGCCTGATCAATCATCAGAATCAGGCGATGCCATATGCACGGGAACTACCGCCGCCTCAAGCGGACAACATACCGGTTTCGCCTAAAACGCTCTGGGGCTACATGGCGTCACAGGAAACGACGGGTGTGGGTCCGGATCAGTTTGAGACCTTTATGTTCAATTACCAGAAGCCGATCCTGGAACGGTATGGTCTGGTTGCCTATGGCTGCTGTGAGGATCTGACCCGGAAAATATCGGTGATCCGCACATTGAAAAATCTGCGCCGGATCGCCGTTTCTCCATTTGCAGAGCGCTACGCCTGCGCAGAACAGATCGGGCGCGACTACGTGCTTTCCTGGCGGCCTGATCCGTCCAGCCATGTCTCCAACGGTCTTGATGAAGACTATGTCTTGAGGGACCTGCATGACGCTTTTACCTGTTTTGACGCGCAGGGCTGTTGCTTCGATATCACGTTAAAAGATGTGGAAACTGTAGGTGGCGATTCTTCTGTGCTGATCCGCTGGTCAAAGCTGGTGAAAAAAGCAATACAGGAACACTACGGAAAATAAAAGAGGAGGTTTTTAGATGAATTTCGCGTTTATGAGTTTTTCCTGTCCCGAGCTGGATATCAGGAGCATGGTGGCAACCGCAAAGAAATATGGCTACGCCGGTATCGAGCCCAGGCTGGATGCCGATCACAAACATGGCATTGAGGTCAACGCGACAAACAGCGCCCTCAAAGAAGCCGCAGCGATCGCGGCAGAGCAAGATATCAAGATCTGCTGTCTGGCTACGTCCTGTCGTTTCGCGGATCCGGAAAATTATCTGGAGCATCAGGAGCATGCCGGGCGTGTCATTGAACTGGCGGCAAAAATCGGTGTGCCGGCGATCAGGGTCTTTGGCGGTGCGATCCCGGACGGTGTGGAACGAAGCCGTAGTTTTGACCAGATCGTGCGGGCTCTGGGCAGCCTGTCGGACAAAGCACAAGAGCATGGTGTGGTGCTTTGCATGGAAACACACGACAGCTGGTGTGACCCTGAGCAGGTCGCACGTGTCATAAAGACGGTCAATCATCCTGCAGTCGCGGTCAACTGGGATATTATGCACCCTGTTCTGACGGCGCAGGTTGCCATGGATACAGCTTTTGAGACCTTAAAGCCCTACATCAGGCATGTCCATGTGCATGATGGTGTGCGTCATGATGGCAAATTGACGCTGGTGCCCATTGGTGAGGGACAGGTTGACCATAAGTCGGCGGTCGTCCTCTTGCGGGACTGTGGCTACCAGGGTTATATCAGTGGTGAATGGATCAACTGGGAGCCCTATGAGGTGCATTTGCCCAGGGAGATAGCCCGCCTGAAGCGCTATGTCTGAGCCCGGGCGTCAGCAGCTTTATACCGGACCTGATCCGGTCGTCTGCGCGGACTGTCATGCCGCTCAGCGGAGCTGCCTGCAAACGGCCCGGATCTCTTTAGTTGAGCTGAAGGTGATCTGTGAGGTGAACAAACGATGATCATCAAGACAGCTATCCTTGGCTATGGCAGAAGCGGCAGTACGCTGCACGCAGACCCGATTGAAAAATCAGCGGATTTCCAGCTTGTGGCAGTTTGTGATATAGACGAACAAGCCCGGCAGAAGGCTTTTCAACGCTTTGGCTGCAAATTATACGAGAACCATCTGGACATGCTGGCCGGCGAAGATCTTGATCTGGTTGTTGTCGTTACAAGGAGTGACCAGCATGCGGCTATGGCTTGCGACTGCCTGAAGGCCGGAAAGAATGTGCTCGTCACAAAGCCATGGGCAGCCGACTACGCCCAGGCTGGAGCGATGATGAAGCAAGCCCGCAGCAGCGGAAAAATGCTGCTGCCATGGCTGCCCGCCAGATGGGGTTGTGACCTGCTCCGTTTGAAGGCATTGCTGGCTTCCGGCATCATCGGCAGGGTTTTCCAGGTCCGGCGAAGCGAATACGCTTTTGGCCTGCGTAACGATTGGCAGATCTGGAAAAAGTATGCCGGCGGATACCTTTTGAACTGGGGACCTCATCTGGTCGACCAGCCTATCCAGCTGCTGGAAGCATCCATAAAGACCGTTTACGGTGAGATGCGCCAGATCAATAATCCCGGTGATGTCGAAGATGTTTTTTACGCGGTCATGAAAACGACAGATGACATTCTGATTGTTTCTGAGTATAACATCGCAGCCGGAGCCACGCCGAACTGGATGATTCAAGGTGATCGGGGTACCATCTATGTCCACCAGGATCAGATCACCATCCATCAGGCCGCTTTCGCTCCGCCGGATCGTGACGGCTACCGCAGCCCGGTGCAGATGGAAACAACCTGCGAGACTGTTTCCGGCAACCGGTACGGCGACCAATTTGCCATTTACCAGCATATTGCCAGGGCGTTGCAGGGGCTTGAACCCTATCAGGTGACGCCGGCCAGCGCTGCAGGATTAACGAGGATTTTGGATGCGGTCAGGACATCGAGTGAACAGGGCAAGGTCATCCATTTAAGCTGATCTGTTTGTCAGACCGGAAGGAGTAAAAAATGACTGTATTGTATAATGGCATTCAACTGCCTGAAGCCTGGCCGCCGGACAACATTGACCTGGATGCATGGCAGCCTGTGCCGGTTCCCTGGCTGGATGTGCTGCCGGAGGTTATTCCCGTCGATCTGGGGCGCCAGCTGCTGGTTGATGACTTTCTTATTCAATCAACCAACATGGTCCGGGTTTTTCACCAACCCGCCAAATATCCCTGCAATCCCGTGCTGTTTGCCCAGGGTCCGGAGGAACGCAGCAGCATTTATCCCCACGCTGCCCTGGCAAAATGCGGCGGTGCCTGGTATGACGACCAGGATAAGCTTTTCAAAATGTGGTACATGACCGGGTATGTCGGACATATGGCCCTGGCGGTCAGTGAGGACGGACTGCACTGGCAGCGTCCGGAACTGGATGTCGTACCCGGAACCAACCTTTGCCTGCCCCGTCACCTCCAGCCTGATTCAGGCACAGTCTACCTGGACCGGGACTGCCGTGACCCGCAAGCCCGCTTCAAGATGTTGTTGCGTGAACCGAATAATCTGGCCATGCTCAGGGCTGGCGCAGATAAGGGGAATGCCCCGGGTTTGCTGTTGACGTCTGAAGACGGCATCCACTGGCTGGAGCGCGGGACAACAGGTCGAATGGGTGACCGCAGTACGATGTTTTATAATCCGTTCCGGCAAAAATGGGTGCAAAGCATCCGGGGCAGTTGTGCACGCGGACGTTGCCGCCGCTACTGGGAACACAGTGATTTTCTGCAGAGCGGCAAATGGCAGACAGGCCAGCCACTGCCCTGGGCCTCCGCTGATGCCTTTGACCAGGCTGATCAGTCGCCGCCTCAGCTTTACAACCTGGATGCGGTTGCCTATGAGAGCCTGATGCTGGGCATGTTCCAGATTCTTAAAGGACCGCCTAATGAATTCGGCGAGCAGCGTGCTGAGCCGAAACTGACGGAACTGGTTCTGGCTTATTCCAGAGATGGCTTTTACTGGCATCGGCCGGATCGCCGGGCGTTTATCGGCGCCAACCGCGTACCGGGGGACTGGGAGTTTGGTTATGTTGAGCCGACAGGCGGCATCTGCCTGATTGTCGGTGATGAACTATGGTTTTACTATTCTGCTTATGGTGGTCAGCCTGAGCGCGGAAAGGAGCAGGGTTTGAGAAACGGCATGTATGGTCATGGTGCTGTAGGCCTGGCCAAACTGCGCCGCGATGGCTTTGCTTCACTTGAACCCAGACACGCCGGCGGTCAGCTGCTGACGCGGCCGATCCGCTTCAGCGGCAACAGGCTTTTTGTCAATGTCAACACGGCCGGTGCGGCATTGCGGGCTGCTGTTCTGGATCTGGAAGGACAGCCGCTGACTGGTTTGTCCGCTGACATGTGCATCCCTTATGTTGGCAACAACACCTGCGCTGAGTTGCGTTGGCAGGATCCCGCTGCCCTGGATGCTGTTCGCGACCGCCCTGTACGCCTGCGCCTGTCCTTGGACCGGGGTGCTCTTTTTTCTTTCTGGATCACGGGGTCAGGCCGGGGTGCGTCGGGTGGTTATCTCGCGGCCGGCGGCCCTGGCTTGCCTGGTTCTCGCGATTGTGACTAGCCAGTCTCAGACGATAGCGGATTCTGGCAAAAAAGAGACAAAAAGATATAATAAGAAAATCTGCCGGCTTTAGCCGTCAAGAACATGGGTGAGGAGCATAACTGTGGGAAAATGGAATCATAACTTGGAGCATCCGCTGCGCATCGGTTTGATTGGTATGGGCGGACGCGGACAGGGTGTTCTGTCTATTTTACTGGATATGGATGATGTGGCCATAACGGCTGTATGTGACCGTTATGAAGACCGGGCAGAAACAGGTGCCGGCAAGGTTGTCGAAAAAGGGAGGGCGCGACCTTTTGTTACACAGGATTACCAGGCAGTTTTGCAGCGTACAGACGTTGATTGTGTGATAACACCCAGTTCCTGGACGTCACACAGTGAAATAATGATGGCTGCGATGAAAGCCGGCAAGCCGGTGGCGACTGAAGTTGGCGGCGCCTCTGCTGTCGAGGAGTGCTGGGATCTGGTTCGCACCGCCCGGGAAACAGGTGTCCCCTGCATGATGCTGGAAAACTGCTGCTATGGCCGTCCGGAAATGGCACTGCTCAATATGGTTCGCCAGGGTGTTTTTGGTGAGCTCATCCACTGTCAGGGTGGCTACGAGCATGATTTGCGGGATGAGGTGGCTCTTGGTCTGGACCAGCGCCATTACCGTTTCCGCAACTACCAGCACCGTAAGGGTGACAATTATCCGACCCATGCCCTTGGCCCGCTTGCCAAGATGCTGAACATCAACCGCGGCAATCGCTTTGTCAGCTTGTCTTCATTCTCCAGTAAAACGCGTGGTATCGAAGCCTGGGCAGCTGCCAATCTGCCACCTGGGCATGCGGCGCGCCAGACATCATTTGCCCAGGGCGATGTGATTACAACGATTCTGACGTGTGCTCATGGCGAAACGGTTGTGCTGACTCATGACACCTCATTGCCGCGGCCTTATTCACGGGGTGGGCGCGTGCAGGGAACACGCGGTATCTGGATGGAGCTTAACAACAGCATTTACCTGGACGGCAAAAGTCACGGGCATGAATGGGAATCCTTTGATGCCTATATGTCAGAATACGATCATCCGCTCTGGAAGAAATCAGACGTTGCTGATTTCACCGCAGGTCATGGTGGCATGGACTACCTGATCCTGCGGGCTTTTATCGAGCCGTTGCAGAGCGGGTTGGATGTCATGCCCATTGATCTTTATGATACGGTGACCTGGATGGCCGTGACAGCCCTGTCTGAAGAATCAATCGCCCTTGGCGGGCATCCGGTCCCTTTCCCGGACTTTACCCGCGGAGCCTGGATTGAGCGCGAACCGGCACCCCGACACCGTTACAGTCTGGACTAAGTTTTATCGTCTGATCATGCGGGCGGCCATCTGTGCCGCCCGCTATGCTATCCGCCTGTTCTATTTGATTCCGGTAACAAGCTGAATCGCCTTTATTAGTGTCAATTTGGCTTTACCGATAAATAAGATTGGAAGTGCTGACAATGAAAACACTCATACACGGTGCCTGCGTGGTTTTTCCCAACCACTCCGAAACAACAGATGTCCTGTTGGAGCATGGCTCCATCATCGGGATTGGTGACAGACTGGGCTGTCAGCCTGATATCACGGTTGATGCTTCAGGATGTTATCTGACTCCCGGCTTCATTGACATGCATGTGCATGGTGGCGGGGACGCCCTCTTCGGTGACTGCACACCCGAAGCGTTCAGAACCATCATGCGCACACATGTCCGTCACGGAACCACAGCGATGCTCAGTACCCTATCCGCGTCATCCACAGACACCATCAATGCCTGTCTTGATGTTTATAAAACCGTCAAAGAAGCCTCCTCTGCAGAACCTTTGCCGGATCTGCTGGGGGTACATCTGGAAGGCCCTTATTTCTCCGGAGCTGAGCGGGGCGCTCAGGATTCCGCTCACCTGCGTCTGCCTGATCCTGAGGAGTATCTCTCGATCCTTGAACGTTCGCCTTATATCAGGAAGTGGTCAGCAGCCTGTGAACTGCCCGGCGCTCTGGACTTAGGCCGTGTGCTGGCCAGACGTGGCATTATTGCCAGCATTGGTCATTCTGATGCGTCCTTCGCTGAAGTGCGCACGGCGCTGGAAGCCGGTTACTCCTGTATTACCCATTTCTATTCAGGGTGCTCATCGCTGCGCCGTGAACAGGCCTGGCGGCGCGCCGGCGTCGTTGAAGCAGGTTTTTTCTTTGATGATATCTGGGTTGAAGTGATCGCGGACGGTTGTCATCTGCCTGAGTCATTGCTTAAGCTGATTTATAAAATCAAGGGGCCTGAGAACATCTGCCTGATCACGGACGCGATCCGTGCCGCCGGTGTTCCAGATGCGGAACAATTCTATGCTGGCGGCTCAGCAAGAGATGCATCACATTTCATTGTTGAGAAAGGCGTCGCTTTTGTCCCGGATCGCTCTGTCTTTGCCGGATCGATCGCTACGACCGACCGGCTGGTCCGCACCATGGTGCAGCTTGCCGGCGTACCTCTGGTGGAAGCTGTCCGTATGGCCACGCTGGTTCCTGCGCGNNTTCGTGGTATGTCCTGTCGGGACGCATGATGACGAAAGGTGGTAGAAAAGTCGTGAAAAAAACAAAATTGGCGGTTATAGGTGTCGGTGCCCGCGGCAAAGGGCTTATGACTAATCTGGCGCGGATGGAAGATGTGGAGATCATAGCGGTTTGTGACCGGTTCATGGATCGGGCAGAAGCAGCTCGCGACACCGCACTTGAGCTTACCGGCCTGTCGCCGCGCCTCCATAAAGACTGGCATGATGTATTGGATGAGCCGGGCCTTGAGGGGGTCATTGTCGCGACACCCTGGTATCTGCATATTCCTGTGACCATCGCGGCCATGAAGAAAGGCATCCGTCCTGGCAGTGAAGTAGGTGGCGCTTTTGATGTCCAGGATTGCTGGAAACTGATCGATACCTACGAAGAAACAGGAACCCCTGCCATGCTGCTGGAAAACCGTTGCTGGAACCGCGACGCTATGCTTGTAACCGCACTGGCCAAAGCCGGCCTTTTTGGCGAGATTGTCGCCTGTTCCATGGGTTATATGCATGATCTGCGCAAGCAAGTGGGCGGCGATAAGGATCCGCATCACGGGCGCGTACGCGAGTATCTGGAACGCAACTGCAACAATTACGCCACACACCCCCTTGGTCCATGCGCGAAACTGCTTGGTATCAACCGGGGCAATCGGATCACCTCGCTGGTCGCGATTTCATCAAAAGCTGCCGGCATGGCTGATTATGTGTCCCGGCAACCAGGACACCCCCTGGCGGGCAGCTCCTGGAAACAGGGCGACATCACAAATGTTATCCTGACCCTGGCACATGGTGAAACCATCCACCTTACCCTGGATACGACCCTTCCACGCCGGTACGCACATGGCTTCTTTGTGCATGGTACACGCGGTATGTTCAATGGCGAGAAACGTGAAGTCTTTATTGATGGGATGCACGATGAAGAACAGCCTTCAGAACTGGACAATCTTGACAGCTTTCGCGATCAATATGAAGATCCGATATGGAGAACATTCAATCCGGATGATAACGCCGCACACGGCGGTACAGACTACCTTACACTCAGGGCCTTTGTTGAAAGCATACAGAAGCAGACCGAACCGCCCATTGATGTTTATGATATGGCCACTTGGAAGGCTGTAACGCCCTTATCGGAACAATCCATTGCGCACGGCGGACATCCGGTTGATTTTCCGGATT
>LFRM01324684.1_pt2 | contig 18376 bp, 16 predicted proteins | sample 618341 | NCBI WGS metagenome assembly LFRM01 (sample SAMN03654438, study PRJNA283298) | anaerobic digester metagenome | isolation source: pool of bioreactors CSTR01a, CSTR02a, and CSTR03a thermophilic anaerobic... | place: Denmark: Kgs. Lyngby | collected 2014-05-21 | reverse complement strand
TTTTCGCTGCCGACTTATGTAAAAGAACTACTGACAGAAGGTAAGCTCATAGATGAGTGAGGGGTGAAGACAAGCTTCCGGAATATTCCGATTTCTGAAGTTGTAATTTATGATGCAACAGTATTTCCGCCTGAATCAATACGGGCAACACTTTCTCTGACGATTACATCATAGGAATCAATAACTATGCTCTCACATTCTTCTTGGTTAATCAATTTCTGGATTAATTCAAAACCACGAGTTCCTATTTCTTCGCGATCTATTCTGACAGTTGTAAGCGAGGGCGTCATGAATTTTGATATGGGGAGATTGTCGATACTAATGATGGATATATCATCAGGTACATTTATACCTTGTGAATGCAGGTAACGTATTGCCAATATTGCATAGTAATCAGTTGTGCAAAATAGAGCAGTCGGCCGGGACGGGCCATTCAAAGCTTTGTTGATACATTCTTGCAGGCTATCTTCATCATGTGCCTCCAGCTGAATCCTGTTTGTTCCAAGTGAGATATTGTTTTGACTTGTAGCTTTCTGGAATCCACTGAAAGTCAGAAGATTAAAGTCCTGTAGTGTTTCACTATGGTTNNGCGCTCCGGCTGCTGTCCAAAACAACAAAAGGAATACCTGTCTTCTTTAGTTCCGCCAACACATCACTTTTTATATCCCCATAAACCAGGATTCCATCAATTATGCCGGAATAAATAATGTCAGAAAAAAAGATACCCTTATTGTCGCGATAAACCGATGTCATAATTAGATTGCAAAGACGATCTCTGCAAGTGTTAAACATTAAAGTGTTAAGCTCCGAGTAAAACAATTGATCCAGTTCTTTAAGGTCATTCCTGAAGAGCAGGGCGATATTGGAGCCTGTTTTCCCTTTACTTTTAATTGGAGCACCAAGTTTTTCCATAATATCGAAAATATGCTGTCTTGTATCACTACTAACTCCCGGCTTACCGTTGATGGCAAATGATACAGCCGTTTGTGAAACACCGGCCGCTTTAGCAATATCTTTTGTAGTGATTCTCTTGTTATTCATATTAGCGATACTCCAGGAAAAAGATTCAATAAATTATGCACTAAAATATTAGTTGTCACTAGAATAATACTCTACCAGATTTAAAGATGCAAGATCTGCGAAGCTTTTCTAACTAATATTAGCAAATATTAGTTAGAAAAGTCGTTGACAATTGTCATAAAGAGTAATAAACTAAAAAGCAATAATTAGACTAATTGATTAGCAGGGGTTTTGTAGAAGCCACTAAAGCAAGCACAGAGACATCCTGACTAATATATTAGTAATACTATTAGTCTCTTTGAACTGTAGGAGCAAAAATTCTAATAAAACTAAACAGTATATGCGACTGTATAAAGTTTACAGACTTTTGCATAGTTAAGAATCTTGAAAAATAAATAACATTAAGAAAAACAAAGGCAAAACTAAAAAGCCATTACGAAATGGCAAAAAACTGATGGAGCTAGCTGTCTATTTGTGTAGGCTTATCTTCATCACGATCAAAACATGAGCAATATTCGCCTGAGAATTCGCATATGTTCCGATGCAAATGAGTCTTCTATTTTCTTCACCTATTAGCTGCAAAACTCTTAGGCTGGTTGAAATGAGCGCCCTGGACACATATACATCGAAGCGAGTGTGAATGCTCATAGCAGGACAGCCGTATTGTTAACCGTTGCTACGGTGAGAATGGTTATAACAGGCTAATAGCTGCTCGAAGGAAATGACAAGGCGGTAAGGAGGGTCAGTCTACTTGAAAAATCATTTAATTCTTCGTTTAGACACTATCTCACAATTGCCTTAGCAGGTTACGTCAAACAGGGCGTTTGATCTTATGGCCGGGTCGAGTATTAGCAGATCTCTCGACTCAAATATCAAAAAAAAGAGGAGTAAAAAATGAGAAAAACATGGATCCTGGTTTTAAGTATATTAATGGCTGCATTGATGCTATTTGGATGCAGCGGTACTAAAACACCAGAAACACCGGAAACAGCTAAACCTACCGATGCAGTCACAACTGAGCCAGCGGGTGAAAGTGGTGGAGCAAAGAAAGTTGCTAACGTCGTTGCAGAGTACAATGAGTGGAATCAACTTTTCTTTGACGAAATGGATGCAATGGCTAAAGAGTGGGGATGGACGATTGAGACTTTTGATGCAGCCCAAGATGCCAACCAGCAGATCAACATGGTCAATTCGGCAATAGCCCAGCAGTTTGATTTTATTATGATTCAGCCTGTTGATAATGCGGCATTGAATCCCTCTCTGGAAAAAGCTGCAGATGCAGGTATCACCGTAATTAACTATTACGGTCAGGGAGATGACGATCCTCTTAAAGACAAGGTATATCAAGTAATTTTTGGACAGAAAGAATCCGGAATCCTTGAAGCTGAGAAATATATTGAGCTCCAGGGCGAAGAAGGAAAGGTTGCTTTGATCGGTGGTCTCACTGGTGCTGACAATGCGAGACTTCGTTCAGAAGGTATGCGGGAAGTTTTTGACAAATATCCGGGAATTGAAATCGTTCAGGAAGTATTCTGTGACTGGGATCGTCAAAAAGCTATGGCTGCAGCAGAAGATATCATTACTGCTAACCCGGATTTAGACGCCTTTGTTGTACAGGATGATGGAATGGCATGGGGCGTTTGGGAAGCAATTGAGTCTGCCGGAAAACAGGACCAGATAAAAATAGCTTCGCAGGGCTTCTATGAGAGTTCAATACCTGCAATTAAAGAAGATAAATTCCTGTTTACGATTTCCTATCCTCCTGCCTTCTTCTCCAGACAAGGTATGGTGCTATTCAAGGATGTCGCTGATGGAAAATCTCCGGACAAAATCCAGATTATCGGTATGGAACTTGTAACTAAAGAGAATGTTGATATAGCTCCATATTAATAAGTACTGTGCAATTTGAATAAAAAAAGCCGGTCTCACCGGCTTTTTTTAAAAATGGAGAAGCAAAATGGAAAAGATCTTCTTTGAAATCAAAAATATAAGTAAAACATTTCCGGGAGTCAGGGCTCTTGACGATGTGTCGCTCAGCATAGATAGAGGGGAAATAAGAGCACTCGTCGGAGAAAACGGTGCAGGCAAATCTACTCTCATGAAGATATTGAACGGGAACTACAAGATGGATCAGGGAATGGTTCTGATTGATGGTAAAGAAGTTCATATCAATACACCTTCTGTTGCTGCAGAAAATGGGATAAGTATAATCTTTCAGGAACTGAATCTTGTAGATGACCTTTCCATAGCAGAGAACATATTTGCCGGCAGGTTGACTGAAAAAGGAAAAATCGTTAAATGGAAGAACATTTATAAAGAAGCGCAAGTTCTTCTTGACCGCATCGGTTTCAATGCGAACCCTAAACAAGAGGTAAAGGGCTTAAGTATCGCAGGCAAGCAGATGGTTGAGATTGCTAAAGCACTAAGCCATGATGCGCGGATAATACTCATGGATGAACCGTCGGCGACATTGACTCATGCAGAATTGAAAAAACTGTTCGATATTATTCGTGAGCTTAAAAATCGGGAAATATCGGTCATTTATATATCACACAGACTTGATGAAATCTTTGAAATTTGCGATTCAGTCAGTGTTATGCGTGATGGGCGAATGATCGATACAAAACCCGTTGGAGAAGTCGAAAACGATCAAATTGTTGAAATGATGGTAGGAAGAGAGATCGATCAAACATACCCTAAGCGTATTCATAAGATCGGAGAAGAAGTATTAAAAGTTGAGAATCTTAAGAGAAAAGGAATAGACTCTACTGTAAATTTCACACTACATGAGGGTGAGGTGCTGGGCATCGCAGGCCTTGTGGGGTCAGGCAGAACAGAAACAATGCGTGCCTTGTTCGGAATTGATTATATAGATGGCGGTTCAGTTCAGGTTAAAGGTAAGGCCAGTAAAATAAAGAGTCCTAAAGATTCTAAAAAGCTAGGTCTTGCGTTCTTAACTGAAGACAGAAAAGAAGAGGGGTTGACTCTGGACTACACCGTGAAAAGCAATATAGTAATGGCCAATTTGACTAAGATCGGATCAAAGCTATTTCTTAAGAAAAAGATGGAGAATAAAATTGCAGATGAACTCATCGATGTGATGAGCATTAAGACTCCCTCAAGAGAACAAAAAGTTCTGTATCTCTCAGGCGGAAATCAACAAAAGGTTGTAGTGGCGAAATGGCTGAATGCGGAGTCAGACATAATTATTATGGATGAGCCGACCAGGGGAATTGATGTCGGCGCAAAACTGGAGATATACGAGCTAATCAATAAAATGGCAGAAGAAGGAAAAGCAATACTACTGATATCTTCAGAACTTCCAGAGGTTTTAGGTATGAGTGACCGTGTTCTGGTCATGAAGAACAATGAAATAGTTGCAGAGCTTCAGGGCGAGAAGATAGACGCAGTTGAAGTAATGCGCTATGCACTGTAGATGGAGGAAAGAATGTCATGAAAGAAATGACAAGCTCCTTAGAAGATTATAATCTGTCAAAGATGAAACGCCTGGGAGTATTGTTAAAAGACAATACCAGTTTACTGATACTTTTTCTTCTGGTAATACTTGGCGCACTTACAACTGAGGATTTTTTCACTTGGAGCAATATCACAAACTTATTTAACCGCATATCCATAAACGGAATAATGGCTGTCGGCTTTACTCTCACCTTTTTAGTAGGAGGTTTTGATCTGTCTATAGGATCAACGCTCTCGCTTGCTGCGGTGCTTTGTGTGGGTATTGAAAAAGGCACGGGCTCACCTCTAATGGGTTGGACGATAGCAATCCTTGCGGGAGCAGGGATAGGAGTATTAAATGGGTTTTTAATGAAGTTAACGCGGGGTGAGTCAGGAGAAGCCTTTTTGATTACTCTGGGAACATCTCTGGTTGGAACAAGTCTCGCGCTAACATACTGCAAAGGATACGACTTATACGGTACAGGCGCTCCCTGGTATAAAGCTCTTGGACAGGGAACAGTAGGTGGGTTTCCGGTAGCGGCCCTACTGTGGATCGGAATTATGATTGTTATCCAAATCATTGTCAAGAAAACAAAACTTGGCAGGAATATGCTCTATTCAGGTGCTAACAAGAAGTCGGCCTACCTTGCAGGAATAGACGTTAACAAAATGAAGATAATTGCTTTTGCTATTGCCGGCATAATGGCCGCGATTGCGGGAATAGTCATGACTGCGAGGACTACTGCTGCATCGCCACGTTCTGGCGCAGGTGCTGACTTTGACGCAGCGATCGCCTGTATGATTGGCGGAAACTCTCTGATTGACGGTAAAGGCGGCATGGTTCAGGTTTTCATAGGTGTTCTGATTTATGGCCTTATAACAAATATTTTGAACCTAGCAGGAGTTGCCTCGGTTGTGCAATATATCATTAAGGGCCTGGTTCTCTTGTTTGCAATTAGCCTTGATAAGTTAAAGAGGAGGTAGGTAAATGGAAGCAACCAAGAAATTTGTTCTTAACAACAGGATTCCTTTACTGATAGTAATGGTTTTCGCCGGTATGAGTGTTGCCAAACCCTACTTTTTAACCCCGATTAATATCTTCGGTTTGTTTGACTCAATGGCAGCATATGGAGTAGCGGCAGTCGGACTTACGTTTGTGATGCTTTGCGGACAGTTGGATATATCCATGGGTTCCGTAATGGCTTTGACTTCATGTATATTTATGATAATGCTGCCCACATACGGCTTTGTATTATCAATGATCGTAGCCTTGGTCTTGGGTTGTTGCTGCGGAGCTATAACCGGCTTTTTCGTAGCTTTCTTTCGTCTCTCTCCTTTTATTGTTTCAATGACGATGCAGCTCACCTTCAAAGGAATTGCTCTAACGATCACAAATTCTACCCCAGTATCATTAGCAGATCCGACACTTACAGCGATCAGTAAAGTGGAATTTGTGAACATACCGCTAACCTTCTTCATTTTTGTCCTGATCGTAATCCTCGCACAGTTTGTGTTGACACGAACCAGTTTTGGAAGAAACTTATATGTTGTTGGCGGAAATATTAATGTTGCTGATAATTTGGGACTTAATACCAGAAACCATTTGTGGGCAGTATATATAATTCAAGGTCTTTGTGCTGCCTTAGGCGGAATACTAATGATGACGCGTACCTTTAGTGCTTCCGGCAACCTTGCACTTGATGCCCCGCTTTCAATAATCCCCATGGTAATTGTTGGTGGAACAGCCTTTTCTGGAGGAAAGGGCAGTGCGCTGAGGACACTCTATGGGGTGATATTAATGAGTACCATATATAACGCAATGACCATGTTCAGTTTGTACGCAAACATTCAACAGCTGATAAAAGGTCTAATACTGTTATTAATAATAGTAAGTGACAAGTATATGGAGAATAGACATCAGAAGGCCTGATTGATCTGTTTGGAATAAATAGGTTAAACATAATGTAAATAATGAAAAGGAGAAAAACATGCCAGTTTATGAATCAACAAAGAATGCTGATAACCGTATCGTTATCAGCGAAGCAGCGAAGGAATCAGTAGTATTCGGATGGGATAAAGTCATCAGCAAGCTAGCCGCTGACTGTGAGAAAAAAGCAAATACAGTTATTGCAATCGACGGGTGGTACGGGATTGACTTTGATAAAATTGCAGAGTCTCTTGCAAAGGAACTAGTTGGCAAGAAGATAAATAAGGTTTCAACACAAGCTGTATTCAAGAGCAGGGAAGAGATAATTGAATATAATGCGCCGTTCGTGACAGATGATCCGGGTTTTGGCAAGGTCAATACAGAGGGACTAATTGAAGATATTTTTGATCCGGAGAAAGTGGAAGAACTCAAAGCAAAGCTTGATTTTGATGGAATAACAATTGTATTTGGTGTAGCTGCAGCTTCAAAGCTGTGGAATGATAAGATCGATATAATTTGCTATGTTGACAACACACATCAAAAAGTACAGTGGGATATGTGGACGGGGAAGCTGAACACTTTTGGTGCAACTGAGCCTGTAGAAGATTACAACTGGAAAGAATACAACTATTCCGATTTCTATTTGCTTGATCGTGAAAAGAAAAATACATTATTAATAATGGATTACTATATCGAGCATTATCCGGAGGATGATCTGGTTCTTGTACCTCTGAAGGCATATGATGAAATCATTGAAACCACAGTCAAATACCCAATTCATGAGGTTAAAATTTTCTCGCCGGGTCCTTGGGGCGCCTATCGCTTCCTCGATATGGATTACGGTGTTGAAGGACTTTCTAACAACGCATGGAACAAAATCGCAGGACCCGAACTTCGAATTCTTGTAGATTTCGGTGGCGAGAGAAGTATATCTATGCCTGTGTTGAACCTGATGACACAGGGTGCCAAGCTGGTAGGCGAGCACATAGATGAACGCTATCCGGGCTTATTCCCATTGGATATCTGGTTAGATGACGGGTATCATCCAGAGCCTCAGCCTGCAGAGAGAATCAGTATGCCTTTGCATATACATCCCAGCAGTAAATATGTTGAGGAACACTTCAATGAGCCTCTCGGCAGATATGAAACCTACTATATAGCTGAAGCCTACGAGGGCGCGAATACCTGGATGGGATTTAAGGACGACGCCGACGTTGAATCATGGGAAAGAAAATGTAAAGAATCCAACAACATAGAAGTAATTGAAGATTGGAGAGATTACATAGTAAATTGGGAAAGCCGTGAGGGAGATCTCTACCTTATTCCTCCGGGAACCATGCACGGACATGGTGGGAACCAGATGGTATTGGAGATGGATACAAATCCAAGTATCAACGGAACTGAATACTCTTTCTTTGAATACGATTTCGCACGTCCTTCCTGGGATGATGAAAAGAAAGAAATGACAGGCAGACCACTCAAGATGCATCTTGAACATGGTGAAAATCAAGAGAAGTACAGACGTGAATCATGGGTTAAAGATCATCTGCTTGCCAGACCATCTGTGTTTAAGTGGACGAAAGATTATTGGATGGACCGTTATAGTACAGTTCCTTCAATGCCTTATCACGTTGAGAGGATCCACTTTGAAAAACTAGGTGAATACTCGACTGAAGGTAAGTTTATGCATATGCTGACGCTGACTGTCGGATCGAAAATAAAAGTAGTGTCAAAAGAGAATGAAGATTTTTATGCTTATTGCGATAAATTCCAGGCACTGGTTATACCTGCATCTTTTGGCGACTATAAACTTTTGAACGAAGAAGGTGGACGCGCAACTGCAGTTATACAGAGGTGGAAGCAAGGCTAGTATCAACTATGCTGCCGGGGTCGGGAGAATATAACTTCCGACCTCGGAACCTGTCGGTCTTATTACATTAAAACAATCTTAGATACATAGAACCGGTTTTTTCGAGATTGCTTACTATTTGGAGGAAGCACATGAATATTTTAGCAATTGGGGCTCATCCCGATGATATTGAGGCATACGCCGCAGGGACGCTTGCTAAGTTCAGTAAAGCAGGTCATAAAGTCTTTATGGCAACTGCAACTAACGGGAATGTAGGGTCTGCAACCCTAAGCATGGAGGAAATAGCGAAAGTCAGAAAACAAGAAGCTGCAAATTCAGCTGCACATATAGGAGCTGAATATATCTGTCTTGATTATGACGATGAAATGTTTTTTGAAGATAGGGAAGCTCGCTTAAAGTTCATTGACCTGGTGAGATATTGTAAGGCTGACATTATCCTGACTCACAATCCCAAGGATTATAATCCCGACCATGAACTCACAAGCAAAATCATTAATGATATTGCGGTTATGATACCTGTAGCTAAACTTGTTACAAAGAATCCTCCATATGATAAAATACCTGCAATTTTTTATTGGGAAACTGTAAACGGAATGGGATTCATTCCTACTGAATATGTAGACATAACAGACGTAATAGAAACAAAAATGGCAATGTGTCGTGAACATAAAAGTCAGAACTTGTGGATGAAGGATAATTATACCGAAACGGTTGGCAAGTCTGATGAGGATTTCTTTGATAACTTCCTTATAAGTGCCCGCTATCGCGGAATACAATGCGGAGTTAAATATGCGGAGGGCTTTATCGCATCTCAGGATGCCTTCCGTGTCCGACCAGAGCGACTCTTACCATGATCCTCACAGATATAAAAAAATATAAACACTTTGGTGATTGTTTGTTTGCCACAAACGGCCTGGTAGAAATAGCTGTCCCTCTCAGCTTTGGCATCAGGGTAATTCGTTATGCTTTTTTAGATGGCGAGAATATCTTCTTTGAACAGCCTGAAGACATGACGGAACTAAGTACGGGCGAAGGATGGAAGATACGTGGCGGTCACAGAATGTGGCTGAGCCCTGAAAGTGAAGACTGCTACTATCCTGACAACCATCCGATTAGCCTTGAGGTATGTGGGAACGTTATCTGCATTAAACAAGAGCCGGACCCGTATTTGAGAGTTAACAAAGAGCTGAATATTAGATTCGGCGATGACGCGGAAATTGAACTTGAACATAAGATTACAAATATATCCGCCAGCAAGCTGGAGAGATCTATTTGGGCAATCAGTGCAATGGCGGCAGGTGGAAAAGGAGGCTTCGGTTATGAAGAAACAGAGATGATATACAAGCCTCGACAAAAAATTGCCTTTTGGGAGTTTACCGATCCGTCTGATAAACGTGTTCACCTAAAAAAAGATTGTTGCGAGTTTTTTCACGCTAAGGGTGAAGGGGATCTCAAAATAGGATTTGAAAACACTTGTAGGAGCTATGACTACATAAACAAGGGTATTATTTTTGAAAAAAGAACAGACGACGATCCGGGCGGAGTTTATCCTGACGGAGGAATGCGTTTTGAACTCTTTATGTGTGATCACATGTTAGAGATGGAAACACTGTCTCCGATCTATCGTTTGGAACATGGAGAAACAGCTTCGCATAAGGAATACTGGAATTTAAAAAAAGTTAAGGAGAAATTGTAGTTATGAAAGCAAGAATTGCAACTGTGGGACTCGCACATCCTTTTGAGATAGGATTTTCAAATGCACAAGAGTTGCTTGATCAGACAAGCGATGCCCTCTGTAAAGTAGGAGTAGATTGTATTCGCACCGGGGTTGTTATGAGCAACTATGCAACAGTAGAGGAAGCAGCGAAGATTTTAAAAGGTATAGATTTTGATGTTGCTCTCATTTGTGTCGCAACATGGAGTGAGGATAATCTCCTCCTTGACCTGTTATCTTTTATTGATGTACCTGTAATAATAAGAGCGTTTCCTCACCGTGAGACAGGCTCTCTTTGCTGTGCTCATCAAATAGGTGCAGTTTTCACTGAAATAAATAAGGATTATGAATTTGTCTACGGTGATGCTAGCAGCGCTGACTGTGCCGTAGAAACAGAACAAATTGCCAAAGCATATGCTCTGGTAAATAAGATGTCAAAGTTCGTGACCGGTGCAATCGGTGGCAGGGTACAGGGAATGACAGAAATTGCATACGATGAGTTTGATATCAAAGAAAAGCTTGGAGCCAGAGTTGTTAACATCGATGAAGCGGAAATGGTGGATGCTGCTAAGAACGCCTCGGAAGCAGATGTGAAGAAAGTAATGGAGAACCTTGAGAGTCGCGGTTTCAAAATAAGCTCATGCAAACAGGATCTCGAGGAATCATCAAGGTACTACCTGGCTTTGAAGAGCCTGGTTGATGAATACAGGCTGAGCTCACTTGCTGTCAAATGTTATACAAAGTACATGGGTAAAGTATGTGTGGGCTACTCGCTGCTTGCTGAAGATGGAGTTATGTGTTCGTGTGAAGGGGATGTGACAAATTCTCTTTCTATGCAGATTCTTTATGAACTGAGTGGTAAACCTGTCAATAATACTGACCTCCTCTATCTTAATGAGGAAGATAATACCATCCTGTATGCTCATTGCGGGTCTTCGGGCTTTGCGATAGCGGATCGGGAAATTGAGATAGGACCTGTAAGACTTGCAGAGACCGGATGCTGTTCACTCTTTACTGCCATGCCCGGCAAGGTTACTCTTCTAAATGCTGTTGGCCATGGTGATAAATTCCGCTTATCAACAATGGTAGGAGATGCAGTAAGCTGTGAAATGGAATTCCCCGGAAACCCCGTTAAAGTAAAACATGACAAACCGGTTTTGGAAATTAGCAATAGTATTATGAAAAACGGTATCGGTCACCACTGGATGGTTGGCTATGGGGATTATTCGGATGTAATTAAACGTTTTTGCAAAATACAAAACATTAACTACTTCGGACTTTAATAGAAATATATAGGTGATGAGATATGAAAAGATCCGAGATTAATCAAAACATAAATAAAGCGATCAAAATGTTAGACTCAGTTTCATTTAAGCTTCCAAGATTTGCTTATTGGACAATTGATGAATGGAAGAAAAATGACATCACTACACTTCAGAGAACTATGCTGGGATGGGATATTACTGATTTCGGTATGGGGGACTTTTCTAAAATAGGTGCCGTCTTGTTTACAATCAGGAACGGTGATGTAGATGGAAACGGTACCCCTTATGCAGAGAAAATAATTTTTCTAAGTGACGGACAGAGATTGCCCTGCCACTATCATGTGAGTAAGACAGAAGACATTATCAACAGGGGCGGAGGAGAGCTATGGATGGAATTATTTAATGCTGCTCCTGATGGCTCTGTAGATGAAAAGACCGATGTCGAGTTTTACTCAGACGGGATTAAGCTTACTGCAAAAGCAGGCGAGCGTGTCTTTGTAACTACCGGTAATTCAATAACACTAACCCCCTATACCTATCACATCTTTGGCGCAAAAGGTGATCTCCTTGTTGGAGAAGTTTCATCGATAAATGATGACAAAACTGATAATTATTTTTCGGAAGATGTTAAAAGGTTTGCAGATATTGAGGAAGATGAAGAAGCCGTTGCGCCTTTGTGCAATGAGTATTCCCAACTATAGGAAGTAGCTCCGGGTAGGCTATAATAAGAAAAGAAATTATCTTGTTATATGGAAAACAGTATTAGATCAGTATTGTAAAGTACTTGCTGATTTAAAACTGAGGAGTGAAGATATGAGTGTCTTTGGCCATTTGTCCTTGCAGGAGCGACCCGCGCTTTTACGCTTCTGTGGCTATACAGCTACAGAAGCGGAAGCAGATATAGTTGTTTTTGGTGCTCCTTTTGACTCAAGTAGCTCATTTCGTCCCGGCTCACGTTTCGCACCGGCAGAAATGCGACGTGATTCTTGGGGATTGGAAAGCTGGAGCCCTGAGTTGAAACGTGATTTGGAAGATCATAAGGTGCATGATGCCGGCGATCTGGAATTACCTTTCGGCTCGACGGAAGAGGCACTTCGCCTTGTGCGTCAAAGCTGTTCAGCCATTACGAAGGCCGGTAAAACACCGGTTATGATTGGTGGTGAGCATACATTATCTCTGGGAGCTGTTGAAGCTCTCTTGGAATACTATCCTGATTTACATTTGCTGCATTTTGATGCGCACACGGACTTGCGGACAGATTATCTCGGAGTCCGGAATTCACATGCTTCAGTAATCAGGCGCATCTACGAATTACTGGGTGACAAACGCATTCATTCTCTGGGGATCCGTTCGGGTCTGGCTGAAGAATTCGCTTTTGCCGAAGAAAAACTTGACTTTCATCCCTTTGATTTAAGTGGAATTGAGGACGCAGTGAAAAAGATAGGAACTGCGCCACTTTATATTTCTCTGGATCTGGATGTACTTGATCCTTCAGTATTTTCCGGGACCGGGACTGCAGAGCCGGGTGGTGTCACATATAAGGAAATGGCAGCAGCTCTCTACCGGCTGGAGGCTTTGAATATAGTCGGATGTGACATTATGGAGTTGGCCCCTTCGCTCGACCCTTCCGGAGCCTCTACTGCTGTAGCTGTTAAACTGTTGCGGGAGATGATTCTCTTGCTCTAGGTTTTTTTAACATGTGTAAGGGGAATAAGCAGATCGTTTTCGTTCGACATGACTTCGGCTTTTTGCATTAGAATATATATAACTGACTTCTTTGAGAATAAAGCTTAACAAACTAGAAGACTTAGGAGGATTTTTGATGAGTAGAGCAATGATTATCGGTGCCGGCGGTGTAGCCCGGGTTTGTGCGTACAAATGTGTTGAGAACAGTGACGTTTTTAGCCATTTGATGATAGCCAGCAGGACCAAGTCTAAATGTGACCAGCTAAAAGCTGAATTGGACGGACGCGGAACTGAGATTGAAACGGCTCAGGTTGATGCGGATAATGTCCCGGAACTGGTTGAACTGATTAATCAATATAAACCGGAGCTGGTGATAAATCTGGCCCTGCCTTATCAGGATCTGACGATTATGGATGCCTGTCTGGAGACGGGTGTAAATTATTTGGACACTGCTAACTATGAACCGCTCGATACAGCTAAGTTTGAGTACAAATGGCAATGGGCCTACCGTGATCGCTTTAGAGAGGCCGGGCTCACAGCTATTTTAGGATCAGGCTTTGATCCCGGTGTAACCGGAGTTTATTCAGCCTATGCTCTAAAGCACGAGTTTGACGAGATTCATGAGATCGACATTTTGGATTGCAATGGTGGAGATCACGGCTATCCTTTCGCGACAAATTTTAATCCCGAGATTAATATTCGTGAAGTAACGGCTAACGGACGTTATTGGGAAAACGGTGAGTTTATCGAGACGGAACCGCTGGAAATTAAACGCAGTTACTATTTTGAAGAAGTGGGCGAGCGTGACATGTACCTGCTTTATCATGAAGAACTGGAGTCCCTGGCTGAAAATATTACGGGCATTAAGAGAATGCGCTTCTTTATGACTTTCGGTGAAAGCTATCTGACACATCTTAGATGTCTGGAGAATGTCGGCATGACTTCAATTGAGCCTATCGACTTCGAAGGTCAGCAGATCGTTCCGCTTCAATTTCTGAAGGCCGTCTTGCCTGATCCAGCATCATTAGGTCCGCGGACACATGGCAAAACCAACATCAGCTGTATTTTCCAGGGTGTGAAAGACGGCAAAGAGAAGGTATACCGTCTCTATAATATTTCAGACCATCAGGAAGCTTATAAGGAAACAGGTGCCCAGGCTGTATCATACACAACAGGAGTGCCCGCTATGATCGGTGCATCTCTGGTTTTACAGGGGCAATGGCGTAAGCCCGGTGTCTTTAATGTTGAAGAGCTCGATCCGGACCCATTCATGGAAGCAATGAATAAGTTCGGCCTGCCTTATGTTGAAGACCGGAATCCGACTTTAGTTCCTTAAAGCAGTACTGAATTCCCGGAAGAATTGTTTTTGCGGGCCGGGAGCTATTCCTGGCCCGATTTTATGAAAAAATAACAAATGAACTACAGGTAGAAGAATGAAAGCAAACAATGTAATCCCGTATGGACATGATGATGATATCCTCGATCCGCGCAAACTGTTCAAAGAACTGAACCGGCCGGCAGCTGCTGACTTGCCCTTGTTTGATGTTCCCACGCCTTATTATTTGATTGATTTGCGCGCACTAGAAGATAACTTGCGTCTCTTAAGCGCAATCATGGATGCAGCTGATTGCAAGATTTTACTGGCGCAGAAGGCTTTTTCCTGTTATCCACTCTATCCGCTGATTGGTGAATATCTTAGCGGGACTGCCGCCTCAGGTCTTCATGAAGCTATTCTTGGCCGTGAAGAAATGGGTGAGGACAGCGAAGTGCACGTTTATTCACCTGCTTTCAAAGACTCTGAATTTGAAAAGTTGTTGGGAGTTGCGGACAAAATTATTTTTAACAGCTTCGGGCAGTGGAACAAATACCGCGACCGTCTGTTGGAGCACAATCTCTGCGGAGACAGGCAAGTCTCCCCGGGCCTGCGGATCAATCCGGGATATTCAGAGGTTGAGCATGAAATATATAATCCTGCAGCACCTAGCTCACGTTTGGGTATTTCAGCCGAGCAGTTTAAGGCCGGTATGAAAGACGGACTACTTGAAGGTATTGAAGGCATCCACTTTCACTCACTCTGTGAACAAAATGCCGATGCTCTGGTCAATACACTGGACGCGATTGAAGAAAACTTCGGCGCTCTCCCAAAAGGTCTGCAATGGGTTAACCTCGGGGGCGGACATCATATAACGCGAGCGGATTACGATGTCAAAAGTTTGCTCACCAGCATAAAGCGAGTGCAGGAGGCGACCGGGGCTGAGGTTTTCCTTGAGCCCGGTGAAGCGATCGCCCTGGATGCAGGCTTCTTGATTGCAGAAGTGCTGGACCTGGTTAAAAACGTTAAGACTACCGCTATTTTAGATACATCAGCCGCCTGTCACATGCCTGACGTTCTGGAAATGCCTTATACGCCGAAGTGTTTCCTCGCACAGGAGATGAGTCGCAGCGGCGCTTTTCGCAGACATGAGGCTGCAGCAGCCGGTGAACTTCCTTACGAAATACGTTTTGCGGGACCAACTTGTCTGGCGGGAGATATTATCGGTGATTATTCTTTTGCCGTACCCCCGCTGCCAGGTGACAGAATAGTCTTTCTGGATATGGCTATTTATACCATGGTAAAGAACAATACATTTAATGGCATGCCTCTGCCGGCGATCGGAGTGTATCCTGAAGATAAATCACTAAGGACACTGAAGAATTTTTCCTATGAAGATTTCAAAGGCAGATTAGGCTAAGGAGTTTATCTTCGGATGCGAATTCGTAATGTAAGTTTAACTGAAGGCAGTATTTGGAAGCAATTATTGATATTTGCCATGCCTCTGATGCTGAGCAACTTCTTGCAGCAGCTCTACAATACTGCAGACCTCCTGATCGTCGGCAGATTTGCCGGCACTCAGGCTCAGGCTGCTGTAGGTGCGACCGGAGCCCTTGCCAATATGCTGGTGGGTTTTTTTGTCGGTCTGGCTACCGGTTGTGCTGTTGTGGTGGCGCAAATGTACGGAGCAGAAGATGATGACGGGCTCTACCGCATGGTGCATTCAGCGATGTCGATTGCTCTGGTTTCAGGCTTGGTTTTATCCATCGGGGGCTTCCTTTTTTCCACACCTCTTTTGCGTGCGATGGATACACCTTCGGATATTTTGCCGGAAGCAAGCAGCTATTTGAAAATATTCTTTATCGGTTCCATCCCTTCATTGCTTTATAACATGGGTGCGGGAATCCTCCGCTCGGTAGGTGACTCTAAAAGGCCGTTTTATTTCCTTGCGGTTAGTTCAATAACTAATATTCTACTTGACTTGCTTTTTGTCGGGGCCTTTAAATGGGGGGTACAGGGAGCTGCCTGGGCAACTATTATTTCTCAGGTTTTGGCAGCTGTTCTGGTCCTGCTCAGTTTAAGCAGAACCACAGGCAGCTACCGGCTCTATCTGCGCGATATCGCCTTTCATGGTCCTGTCGGTATGCGCGCACTAAAGATTGGTGTGCCTGCCGGCTTTCAGAGTGTTCTGATATCCGGATCCAATGTAATCATTCAAACAGCTGTTAACGGCTTCGGTACCTTAGCTGTGGCAGGATTTGCCTCAGCCGGACGTATTGACGGTTTTGTCTGGGTGTCTTTGAATGCTATAGCCTTGGCGATGATGACATTCATGGGACAGAATGTGGGAGCAGGTCAGATTGAAAGAGCAAGAAAGGGTCTGCGTCAGGCAGTCATTCTGGTCATAATGATCTCCGGAGGTATCGGCGCATTTATTCTTATCTTATCAAAGCCACTGGCTGCACTGTTCAACCCGGATCCGCAAGTTAACCAATACACAAGACAAGTGATGTTATATATTTTAAGTATTTATTGGCTCTTCGGAATCAACGAAGTGTTTGGAGGAGCCCTTAGGGGAGTAGGCCGCTCAGTAGTCCCGATGATGGTGACTCTGATCTGCATGTCGGGTTTCCGTGTGCTTTGGGTTTATGGCATACTGCCTTTTAAACACACATTTGATTTCATGCTCTTAGCTTATCCGTTGTCATGGATCATTACCTTTCTCGCTTATATCATATATATGAAGAAGGTGGAATGGATGCCGGTGGCGGAGAAGATTGAAGGATATGAAGAGACGTAGAATATAAAAGCCGATGTTTAAAGGAGTAGTTTACATATGGAAAGACAAGAAGATATATCTGTTTTAAAAAAAGAATATCGCGATAAGGGAAAGCAAGTGCGGGCAGCCCTGTCCGCTGAAGAACGTGCTGAAAAGTCTAAAGCGATTGAGCGTCGGCTCTTTCAGTGGGAGCCCTTTATGATTGCAGAAAATGCCAGTGTTTTTATGAGCTTCCGCGATGAAGTGGAAACACGTCATTTGATTGATATGATGCGGGTTATGGGCAAGCGCGTCTATGTTCCTATTGTCGATAAAGAAAGTAACGATTTGCTCCTGTCACTTTTTCATAATTATGATGAACTGGTAGAGTCTGATTTCGGCATTCTCGAACCGCGTATAAACCCTTCCCGTATTAAAGAAGTGGATGTGTTGGACTTTATTCTGGTTCCGGGGCTTTTGTTCAGCCGGGATGGATATCGTATAGGTTTTGGCGGTGGTTATTATGATCGTTTATTGTCAAAGTTAAGCCCTGATGTACCACGGGTCGGTATCTGCTTCGAAGAACAGCTAGTTGACTTCGTTCCGTCTGAAACATATGACCAAGCCTTGGACGCAGTTGTTACAGACCGTAATATTTATTTGTTCAAAGAGTTTTAAAAGCAAACTTGAGAATATTTATTTTCCTGTAGTGAAAGGAGAATATTATGGAAGATAGAGAATACATTAAAAGCGAATTAAACAAACGTTTGGAAGCATTTCGTTTTTTTGAGTTAAAAAACAGAAAAGAAACCGGTGACCGTTTCCTCTTACCCTGGATATACTCGCATATGTTTGGCGTCGGCAGGCAAAGTCGCGGCAACAGCATGCGAGCAGCGAAAGAGCTTAATCTGTTTTTCAATCAAAAAGAATTGCTTGAGATTGAGCAGGATGCCGGAGATATCTGGATAGAATTGATTGATAAGCACCTGCGGGATTCTGCACTGATGTATTTGAAAATCAGCAAGTCTGATCCAAATTTTGGCCGCAAATTCCTGGGGCTGATACGCATGACGGATGATGAGAAGGATAATAAAATCTATAAAGATGTCTACGATGGAATGATTACTTTGTTATTTGGCTTGCCGAATTTTCCTTATCGTGATCTGATGGTAAGAGCACTTGACGAGTCTTACCTGACTGTTTATCCAGAACAACAAGACGAGGTGGATCAGTGGCTTCGAACACTTCAAGATCCCTCCATGCGTGAGATATTTCGTCGCTAAGCATAATGTCTGTAAGAGCATGGACGTTGTGGATAACGGACTGAGATTCTATTGCTGATAAAAGCGGAGCCAGAGGCAGATGTAG
>LFRM01253115.1_pt1 | contig 18387 bp, 19 predicted proteins | sample 618341 | NCBI WGS metagenome assembly LFRM01 (sample SAMN03654438, study PRJNA283298) | anaerobic digester metagenome | isolation source: pool of bioreactors CSTR01a, CSTR02a, and CSTR03a thermophilic anaerobic... | place: Denmark: Kgs. Lyngby | collected 2014-05-21 | reverse complement strand
GCCTTGGGTATTACCAGTGATCGGCGTGAAATCGTCACCATGGTGTTGCGCAAAGAGGACGCCGGGCAATTCCTAGATGCCTTGCATGACAAATTGGATCTGGACGAGCCGGGAAACGGAATAGCTTTTTTGACCGACGTATTGGCGTGCATGGGCACGCACAATGGTACAAGCATTGTACTTGAAGAAAACCCCAGTCTGTGCACGGAGGAATGTATGTATAAAAAGATTACGGTTATTGTGGATCGCGGCAATGCCGAAGACGTTATGACGGCGGCAAGAAGCGCTGGCGCGCGCGGGGGCACCATTCTGCATGGACGCGGCTCTTCGTATCACGAATATAGGAAGATTTTCGGTATTGAGGTGGAGCCTGAAAAGGATATGGTGATCATCCTGACGCCCAAGGATATCACGCAAAAGGTGCTGGACGCCATTGCCGGAAAGCTCGATATAGATGTTCCCGGCAACGGCATCATGTATGTCGAACCCGTCGCCGCAACACGCGGCTTGTTCGAAAACCGTAAATAGCGGCCGAAAACAGAGGCTCCGGACCGAGCCAAGGTTTTGGGGGTTCTTTTCTTACGCCGTTTTCATGCCATCAACGAGGGAAATGAACAATTTTCGGCAAAGGGTCGCCATTTGCTGCGGGGAGTCCTTGAAATCCGAGGCAACCCATTTTTGTGTAAGGCCGATGCACCCAAAGATAAAGAAATCGTACATGTCGGCCATCAGGGTTCTGGGCTTTCCCTGGATCTGCCGCGATACCTCGTCGATGTGTTTATCGCGTCGAATCGAAACCACGCGGCGCAAAAACGCTTTATCGCCGTTTTCACCCAAAAGGATGCGGCATAGCTCGCGATTTTCATAGATCTGCTGAAACAGCAGCGCGATCGTATCCTGCGCGGGCCGCAGGATATCAATGGTGCTCATCTTCTCTACAAAACTATCGTAAAACTGCTGTTCAATGGATTCCAAAAGATCATACGCGTCGTGGTAATGGTTGTAGAAAGTGCTGCGGTTGATGTCCGCCGCTTTGCACAACGCCGATACGCTGATGGCGGTGATGGGATCGCGCTTCATCATTGTGAGAAGCGTGTCGCGAAGCACCTGCTTGGTGTATTTGGATTTTCGGTTTTCTCCGGCCATAAACTCCTCCGGCATTGCCAACAGATTTTGGGAAAGTGTGTATGTCGCAACAGTATGCGCGTCTTTGCTGATTGTGGTTAATGCCCTGTCAGTATAAGATAATGTAAGGTGAATGTCAAAATCACAGGCGTTCTTCCCAAGGAGTTGAATTTCGTGAAAGTGTTGGTGACAGGCGCTGCCGGGTACCTTGGTGGCCACATTATCCGCATACTGGTCGATCGGGGCGTACAGGTACGGGCTTTGGTTCTTCCTGATGACCCGGCCGGGGAACAATTGCCCGAAAAAGTTGACCTTTGCTATGGNNNNCTCATATCCATGAAGTGGAAGATGGACCCCGATGTGCGCGCAATCAACTTTGGCGGTACGCAGAACGTTGTGGATGCCTGCTTAGCAAGAGGGTTTCGCTTGATCCATGTATCCTCCGTGCATGCCATCAAGGAAGAGCCGCATGGGCACACGATAAAGGAGCCCATCTGTTTCGCCCCGGGCACGGTGACCGGTTGCTACGCCAAGACCAAAGCGGAGGGCGCTGCGCTGGTGATGGACGCGATGCAGAATCATGGTCTTGATGCAGCCATTGTCATGCCCAGCGGCATCGTGGGACCGGGCGCCTCCGCGCACAATAACGTCACGCAAATGATGATCGAGTATTTGCGCGGCACGCTGCCGGCTGGTATCCGTGGCGGATATGACTTTGTGGATGTGCGCGATGTTGCGCAGACGATCGTGCAGCTCTGCTTTCAAAAGGATAAGCAAGGCTGCTACATATTGGCCGGGCACAACGTTTCCATCCGGCACTTTTTTGACGCTATTCAGAAAAGCGCGGGCAAGAACGTCAGATCCATCAAATGGATGGTACCTTCCTGGATGGCCTATCTGGCATTGCCGGTATTCTCGCTAGTTTACAAACTTAAGAAGGAGACTCCCGTTTTTACCAGGTACGGCGTCTATACACTGACCACCAATTCGGATTTCTGTAATGAGAAAGCAAAACTGGATTTGGGTTTCAGCCCGCGTCCGTTTGAAGATACCATCGCAGATATGGTCGCGTGGCTCTACAAATCAGGTGCACTTAAAAAGGCCTGAGGCGATTTTTCATATCTGATCGTCCTTGTCAAGAATCGCGGTCGCCGGGAACTCCGGCTTTGGGCCGAAGTATTCGAGCATCTGTGCATCGCTCAGATTGAACCATTCTTTCACCTGCACCCATGCGTGGCGCGGGCGTTTTCGGATGACGTTGTACAACCTGTCAATGCGGGAGTTCCAATAGCGAAAGCTGCCGTCCACAGTTTGCGGTTGGTCGGACGATATGTTTTTTAGGTTGAATGCCGCCCAGCGCTCAAAATGCATGTTCATTTCCGGCAGCATGGTTTGGTAACATTCGTCCACCTGGGCGAGCATCTTTTCGACAGTGAAAAAGCGGAACAGCTCCCCGAAACGGCGCAGGAATTTGTCCAGCATCTGATCGTTCTCCAGCAGTTTCACCCAGATGGTGTTGTCGATATCGTCGTTGGATCCGTGGCCTTTGGGGTTCATCATGTTGCGCACACCGTTATTTGCGGCGCGGAAGAGCCCGTAGTCCATATCGAAAATAATCCAGCGCCATTTGCCCTCCGGCACGCGGTAGAAGCGGATGTTGCCCGAGTCGGTGTTATTGAAGAGCATTTGGTAAATAAGAAAATCAAACAGATTATCCACATCCACGTTGTCCAGGATATATTGCAGGTCTTCAGGATTGGATGCGGGGTTGCCGGCCTTGATTTTCTCTATCATCGCGCGGTATTCGGCATTGCTTCCAAAATACTCTTTCCAGCTGGCTTCCAATATCGTCATGTCATCCGCCTTTTCCAGCGGAATCCCCTCATGCTGCGCCACAAAATAGCGGCTCACACGTTCGCGCATATTGTAGTGTCCCCAATATTGCCCGTTGAGGTACACTATGACGGGCCGCCATGCCTGGTGGATAACGGTCGTATCGGGCACTTGATCGATGAGGCGGCTTTGTACGCCGTCGATCATGCGTGTCCAGACGGCATCATTGCCGCTCACGCGCAAGACGATCGACTTGTACTGTTCAAACGGTCTGTCTTCAAAGAGTTTCGCGTTGAAGTAGCGATTGCCCATGGATGCTTTTGCCTTCACTTTGAAGGACTTTTGCGGCATGTCTAAGGAGTATTGGCCGATAAGGCCAAACTCCACTCCTTGACTGAACGTAACGTTCTGCGTCGCAGAATCAAACATTTCGGCAAAACCGGGCCTGAATACTTTGCCGTAAGTGCGGTAGGTAGGGGTGGGGTTCTTAAATGGGATATACTTAAAAGTGGTTAGGTCGACCCCTTCGCCCGCAGCATACATGCCCGTCTCTTGGTTCCACAGTTCATCCGGGTCGGTGGTCAGACAGACGACCGGCAAGGTATAGTAGGTTTTCAGCACGTAGGTGTTGGTAATCGTACCGGACGGTTGCAGCCCGCCGGCGAAGGAACGCGCGCGCAAAACTGTGGTATCTGTAATAGTAATGGGACCCGTGTACTCAAGGCTGTTTTCCAATGTCGGGATAGAGCCATCCAGTGTGTATCTGATGGTCGACCGGTCGGAGACGCTCAGGGCGATTTCGACATTCTGCCTATACAGCCCGCCCTGCGCGGAAAACACCGGCGGAGAGCTGAAGCCCGGGAAGCCCGTACCATTTTGCACGCCCGGTGTGGCGCCGTCAAAATAAAAAAAGCCTTCACGGCCGAAGGAACGCCCGTAGGATATATCCACCGGGATGGCGGGCAGCGTTAGTTTATCCAGCACGCGTCCGGTGGGATCCGACAGCGTTACGGTTTCACCGCCCAACCTGTCCAGCGCGAAGGACGCGTGCAAGCTGGAAGCATCAACGCCTGCCTGTGTGCTCTTATCCAGGAAGACGACTTTATGTTCGCCCGGCCAAATGCTGGTGCCTACGGGAAACTGCCACTTGCGCGGCCAGGATATGTTGTCACTCAGCCCCCACAGGGACATGTCCACCACCTGGTCGCTTTGATTAACCAGTTCCACCCAGTCAGACAGGGGTTGCCCGCTTCCAAGCGATACCGAATTATTGCTGCTCATGACTTCGCTGATATAGACTTTGGTCGGGTTGATCGCGCGCAAGTACTCGTCCGCCATGGCAGCACCTGCCGCATTGTTGTCCGCACCCGGGGTCGCGGTGGTAAAAAGCTGCCAACTGCCTGTTTCGGCGTTTCGTCCATAGCTGGTGTCAGCCGGCAAATTATCAAAAACGATACGATCCACCAGCTGTCCTTGCAGCGTGGATAGAGTGATCGTTTCACCCTCGGCGGAAATTGAGAAGTTGGTATGCGGGTATCCGCCGATATTGGCGCGGTCCTTACCGGAACAGAACACCAGGAACGTGCCGCCGGGGGCGATGTAAGACCCCGCGGGGAAAGGCCACTTGATGGGACGTCCCTCGTTATCGCTTAGGGCATAATGGCTAAGATCGATCAATTCGGTGCTGAAGCTCTTGAGCTCGATCCAGTCGCTGAGTTCGCCGTCTTCATCCCTGAGGCCCGAGCGGGGAGCTGCCATAATTTCGTTGAGCAATAGCGTGCCCGCCTCAATGCGATACGAACCCATATAGGCTTCGTGACCTTCAGCTGTGTTGGGAAAGCCGGGGGAAAAGATGTCTTCGCCTTTTACGTAGCTGAAGTTTTCGTCCAGATAGTAAGTTTCGTTGGCATTCAAGGTAGGAACATCCACCTGTGACAGGATATAACCACCCGTGTCAAACAAAAAAGCGGACACTTGAATGGAACTGAGTTTGAACTTAGCATGGAATGGTTTGCCCGCATCGTTTTGATTGGTGTCGTCACAAAAGACTACGACGCGTCCATCCGCTTCCAGTGTCATCTTGGGAAAGACGAATTTGGCCTTGTCCGAGCGATTGGATAGAGTAATGCCCTCCAGCTGCATCGGTTCAGACGTGGAATTCCACACTTCCAGCCAGTCGGGAAAATTGCCCTTTTCGTCAGGCAACGCCGAAGCGTTGTCACTCATTACTTCGCTGATGACCAGGCCCTGATGTGACAGCACCATTTCGCCCTGCGCATTTACATTCAGCGCTTTTTGCACGGGTTGTTTTGGACCCAGGATAACAAACAAGGCAAGCAATACAAAACACACAGCAAGCATGCCCAGTCGCCGTTCGTTCTGGCGCGGTTTGCGAGGACTTCTCTTTTTTGGGGGAGTTGAGCGCATGGCGTTCTCCTTATCAGTATTCCCGAAGCACCAAAATAGTCTCACCGGGATTGCGAGTGTTTTCAATGCGAAGGACGCGGGGGTGGCGGGCAAACTCATCGCGCACCATATTCCTTATCGCTGTGCCGTTTTGATATCCGTGCACCACGCGCAGACGGTAGTCCGCGTTGGTCGCCCGCTTCAGGGCGGATTGCACGGCAATGCGCGCCTGAAAGACGTTCTTGCCGTGTGTGTTAATTTCCATACACGTTTCCGCCGGGAATCAAAACCAAACCCATTATATACAATGTCTCCATCATCTTCAAGTCAACGCCTTCACAAAATTGTAACAATTCCATGAATATGCAGCGATCACGCGCTCCCGCGTAGGGCCCCCAGGATGAAGTCCAAATAGTCCCTGACAATGTCCATGTCCGTATGCATGTACAGCATGCGCGTGCCGACAGCGTCTTCGATCTCGTTGAAAACCAGTTCACCCTTGTGGAAAATGAAATCAACCCCCACCAACCCAAAGTGGAACTGCTGCGCAATCGCTTCCACCATTTGCCGCGCGTGCGTGGGGAGGACGAAGGGTACGGCATCTCCGCCCTGCGCCAGGTTGCTCCTGAAATCACCTTCGTTCGACAAGCGCATCATGGTTTTGACGATACGATTGCCCAGCACATAGGCCCGCACATCCTTGCCCAATGTGTCGCAAGCCGGTTGCACCACTGCGCTGTCAGGCGCGCACAGCGCGAGCGCAGAGGCGTAGTCTTTTTTATCCCTGCACAAAAATACCTTGCGACCGCCGGATGCGTGGGATGATTTGACTACAACGGGAAATGCAAAAGGCTGCATAAAGCAGCCGGCCTCCACAAATGCAGTATCCATCATCGGGACCAATCTGCAAAGTCTTTCGTGCGTCAGGCGTTTATCGTTGCATATATGGGCTATTTCAGCGTTGTTGAACACCGGGATGCCCATGTTCTCCATGTGAAGCGACAAAACCGGATGCTGTGCGCGCATTACGGCGAAATCTGGAAATGTGTTTGTACATTGGTTTTCCACAAAAGCCCGGTCTCCGCCAATGCCATAGGCGATATCACGGGTCAAAACAAGCCTAAGATCCACGCGGCGCAGAACCGCAGCGGAAAACCACTTGTCGATGAAAACACGGTTGCGTTCCACTTCCGGCGCATCGTAAATCAGCCAGCCATTCATAAACTTTCCTTGATCATATCGATAATGGCATCTGCCGGGTTGACACCCGTTACTTGTCTGAGGGCTTCAAAGTGCGCGTTGGAGTTGACTTCGCAAAGGAGCGGGCCGGATTTTGAAAACAACAGGTCTACGCCTGCAAAATCAAGATGAAGCAGTCGACAAGCCTCCAGCGTTATCCGCTCTTCTTCCTGCGACAAATGGTACTTTTCTCCGTCGCCGCCATCGGCGATGTTTGCCCTGAAATTTCCCTCGCGGTTCACACGCTTCATGGCGGCAACCACACGGCCGTTTACCACATAAGCCCTCACGTCACGCCCGGCGCTTTCCTGAATAAACTTTTGAAACAGTATGGGTCCCGCGCCGATGCGTGTCAAAAGCTCTCCGGCGTCATTGAGATTGCGTATCAGGTACACTTGGTTGCCGTAGGAACCATAACCCTCCTTTACGATGAAGGGCACGCCCAGTTCATCGGCGGCTTCCTCCAGAAAAGTCATGCTTCCATAACCGAGCCGCCCATAGGTCATGGGGCACAGCAGCGTTTTGGGCATCGGGACAAGGCCCTTGAGAGCGATAAAAGTAAGCGTCTTGTCATCACACAGAGCAATGGCTTCAGCAGGGTTATACAGCCTGGCACCCTTCAGTTCCATTAGTTTGGCCAACCTTATATCCTTGTCCCAAAAGAGAACGGCACCGGGCAAAGCATCCAGGGATTTTGACGTAACAAAATCAGCGTTGGTGTATTTGCGCAGTGAAAGGCCTTGTCTTTCCGCCGCCAACGCCATCTCTTGCTGAATCAGGCGGAACGAAGCGGTTTCCAAAAAGGCGTTGCCGATGAACCATGCTGTTTTCATGCTTTGACTCATCCCTTTACAGATCGTCCAGACGGCTCAGGTAGAGCGTGTTGCCGCCGATGAACTCGCGCAGGATGGACAGCGGCGGGATCTCATTGAGTGTCTCTTGGGGCGCGGGCAACAGATAATTGAGGATCTTCAATATCCGGCTGCACCTTAGATAGTTGGGATCGTCTTTGGAAATCCCGCGCAGCAAATCGTACGCGATCAGCTTGAGCACTGGCAGTTCATAATGCAGCGCGGAATTGAACATAACATCACAGTTTTCCTGATATGGGAAGATCCATTTATCTTCGCCGCGCCGCACCTTGTCCCACATGGCCAGCGTTTTGGTGGGCGGGGTATCGCGGAACTGATGGTCTCGCACAATGCGCCGCAAAAGGCGGGCATCGGTTGTGCGGATGCGGTTGTGGTTGTCCAGGTTAAGGCAGGTCAATTGGCTGATGTAGATACGGAAGAGCATTTTTGCCGCAAACCCTTCGTACAGTGCCGGATTCAGGCCATGTATCCCCTCAATGATCAGCGGCTGATCCGGTCCTATCGTAACGGGGATTGATTTATCCCGTCTTTGCAGGGCAAAATTAAAGCGAGGAATAGGCGTCTCTTTCCCCGTCAGGAGACTGGCAACGCACTGCTTAAACAGCTTTACATCAATCGCGTCCAGCGCTTCCAGGTCCGGTTGTCCATCCTCTTCAAGGGGAAGACTGTCGCGGTCAAGGTAGAAATCATCCAGAGAGATCAAGACGGGATTGAGCCCGTTTACCCGCAAGTGAATGCTGAGGCGGTTTGCAAATGTCGTCTTTCCGCTGGAAGAAGGTCCGGCGATGAAAATGGCGCGGGAACCCCTGGCGATGATGTCGTCGGATATTGTCGCCAACGACTTATCATGCAGCGCTTCATTAACACGAACAAAATCGCGGAACCGATTCCTTTTAATCAGGTCATTCAGGTCCGCGGCGTCGCTGCATTCCAGAATGCGGCACCAGTAATTACTCTGCGCGAAGGTCGCCATATGTTTGGGTTGGCTCAGGTAGGGGGCAGGCACAGCGGGGTTTTCCGGGGACGGCAGAAGCATAACCAGACCCGGAGCGCGGGGGTGGAGGGCGAATACCGGCACCCAACCGGTGGAGGGCAGCATGGCACCGTAAAAATACTCAGCGATGTCGCCGGATTCATACACGTTAAAATAGTCGAAGGGACGGTAGGCAAGCAATCGTGCTTTTTCACTTTCCCCCTGCGCAGAAAAGTAGGCGATGGCCTCATCCCGCGACCACTGCTTTTTGACAAATGGCATGTCCTGCATAACGATATCGCGCATTACACCTTCCAGGGTAATGACGTCATTGGGGTACAGCCGCTGTTTCTCCAGCACCATGTATATGCCATGGCCGATGGAATGCTCTACGCGCACATGCGCTTCCGGAAAACAGCGCTTGACAGCCATTAGAAACACAAAACGCAGGGAGCGTTCGTAGATACGCCGGCCTTCTTCGTGCGTGTAGTCTATGGATTGCAGCACATGGTCTTCTCGCAGGATGCTGTCAAGTTCCACCACCCGGCCGCCTGTTAAAGCACCTAGCACTCGCCCGTTCATTCCTGGCAGCAGGTCTTTGACGACACCCGCCAGTGTAATGGCCTTGGCATAGGATTTTTGTTTACCATTTAGGGTGATCAGCATGCTTGACTCTCCTTTTCCTTGAGCTCTTGAACTTTTTGTGCCCACTGGATGTGCTTGGTGCGCACATAGGCGGGGTGCTGCTGTTCTGACAGGCTTACGCGGCTGAGCATCGCAAAGCCGCCATTTTCTTGCGGCACAAACTGCAACTCCGATTTGATCAGGCCGTGCTGTTCGCAATCCGACAACGCCAGGTGAAAACCTTCTTCGCTCTGTGGGATATAGCCTTCAGTGACCACAGTCTTGCGTGCGCAGACAGGGCAGGCGGGAAACATAGCCTCGGAGGATGAGAGTCCCTGCAAAACCGTGGCGACTCTTTTTTCTGCAGCCTTCTTTTTTACCCTGTCTCTTTGGCCAAGTTTGCGCGGCGCTTCGGGAAATGCTTTGATATCCTCCTCCGCCGGAAGCCTCTGGAACACCAGGGCTGTATAATAGGCGTCATCCACAGCGCTGTGGAAAGCATGGTCGGCGGAAGGCCGAATACCGTAATACGCCATCGCTTTGCGCAGGCTGTGCCGATTTTTTCCGGCATTCGAGATACGTCCAAACAGAGGCTGCAGGTCGTACACCGGTGGCAGCTTATCATCAAAACCGAAAAACGCCATATTCTGCGCCAGCACCGAGATGTCGTCGCACCCCCAGGTCATCAGCACGAAATCTTCGGAGCACCAAGCGACGAACTGTTCCAGCGCGTCCTTAAAGTAGGGCGCGCCATCCAGATCATCCTGCTGGATACCCGTTATTCGGCGAATGCGCGGGTTCAGTTTTTTGTAATGAGTGGGCATGATATGACGGTTGAAAGAGCCTACGAGGCGGCGCTCCTCATCCAGCTTAACGGCACCGATTTGAATCAGCTCAAACATCAACTTATCGCCCACCCGTTTAAAAGGCATGCTGTGGTGGCTCAGCGGCTGGTTCCATTCCAGGTCCATAATAATGTACTGCAACTTAAATCCTCATACTATCCTAATTTTCGAGATACGTGGCGGCGGACGCGCCGGCCAGGGCACCGGTAGAAAAAGCAATATGCAGGTTAAATCCACCGGTGAATCCGTCCACGTCAATGATCTCTCCGGCAAAGTACAATCCCCTTACCTTTTTCGACGCCATGGTGGAGGGGTCGATATCCTTCACGTCCACCCCACCTCGTGTCACGACAGCCTCGCGAAATGACCTGAGGCTGACAAAGTGCATGGGAATGCCCTTCATAGTATCCAGCAATTGCGCACGTTCTTTGGCAGTCACTTGGCTGCACAGCGTTGTGCCATCCACCCCCGCGATAGCGGGAAACAGTGCTGCCATGCTTGCAGGGAAATAGTCCCCCATGATGGAGGAGAGCTGTTTGCGCCCGTTGGACTGCAGATCTTTTTTCAGCCGCACTTCCAGCGTTTCGCGCGAGAGGGCGGGCTTCATATCCAGCGATAACCGGACGCTTGATGCGTCCGCTCCCGCAATATGGCAGCTGGCCGTTAGCGTCAAAGGCCCTGAAATGCCAAAGTGTGTAAACAGCAGTTCGCCCTGCTCACTGTAGACGCGTTTGTCGTTCATGAACAGCGAAAGCGTAACGTTCTTGAGGGACAGCCCCTGCAGCATAATTGCCCATGGGTCGCTTAGTGTTACGGGCACCAGCGAGGGGTTCTGCGGCAACACCTTGTGACCCGCAGCTTGGGCGAATCGGTACCCGTCGCCGGTGGAACCGGTTACGGGGTAGCTGACGCCTCCTGTGGCAACAATCACCGCGTCGCAGCGGAGGATTTCCCCGCTGCGCAGTTTGACGCCCGCTGCCGCGCCGTCCTCAATGATAAGGGAGTCAACTTCGCTTCCTAGCTTCACTTGCGCCTTTGCCATACCGCGCGTCAGTGCCTTTGTTACATCTGATGCCCTTTGGGATATGGGATAGACGCGCTGCCCACGTTCCACCATGGTGTCACAGCCAAGTTCTCGCAGCATGTCCCGCAGAGTGGCAGGCGGCAGGAACCTGAGTGCCGAAAACATGAAGCGTCCGTTATGGGGCAAAGAGCGTATAAAATCATCCACCGAACAATCGTTGGTGACATTGCAGCGCCCTTTTCCGGTGATATAGAGTTTTTTGCCCAATTTCTCGTTTTTTTCCAGCAGCATAACGTCAGCTGCGCCATTCTTTATTGCGAAATTTGCCGCAATCATGCCGGCGGCACCGCCGCCTATGATGATCACGCGGCTATTCCCTGTTCGCGTAGACACGATATTTATCCCAAATTTCTTCCAGCTGTTCAAAGCTGTCGTTTAGTCTATCCTGATTTTGTACGCCCAGTGCCGCCAGCAAAGCATTCACCAAGGACATTGGCGCGGCCATGGAGTCTGCAAAGGATGCCATCTCCGTTTGCGCATCCAGGCATAGATCCGAATAATCGTGCAGAGGGCTCAAGGGCCCGTCCGTCAAGGCGACCACTTTGGCGCCGCGGCTGTTGGCAAAGCGCATGGACTCAAGCGTTCTGCTGGAGTAGCGCGGAAAGCTGATGGCGATAAGGGTATCCTCAGGACCGATGCGGGAGATAATCTCAAACACATCGTTGTTGATTGCGTTAACGACGCGCACATCATCAAAAATGTAGTGCAGGTAATAACCAAAAAAGGCGGAGAGCGGCGCGGCAGAACGCAATCCCAATACGTAGATGGAGCGCGAGGAAGAGATGGTTTCCACTACTTGCATGAAAACCTGTTCGTTAAGCTGCTGCAGCGTGGTACGGATGTTGCGCATGTCCGTATTTAGCACAGCTTTCACCGTGTCTTCCGGTGCCATATCAACGGAAATTTCAAAGCGCTGCGCACTGGTCAAGCGGTGACGGACAATTTCCTTCAGCGCTTTTTGCATTTGCGGATAGCCCTCGTACCCAAGGGATGTCGCAAAGCGGACGACGGTGCTTTCGCTGATGTCGAGAACTTCGCCCAACCGCGCTGCCGTCATAAAAACAGCCTTATCGTACTGATCAGAAATAAACGCTGCGATTTTGCGGTGGCTTTTGCTGAGCCTCCCGTCACCCTTTTTCAGTTTCTCAATAATGCTCATTGTTTCCATTTGCTCGCCCTCTTGTTACGACACACCGGGGATGTCGGGATATGCTGCGTTGTGATCCATGAGACCGCCCACAAAGGTGCAGGTGATATATCCCTTTTGAAAGTTGTACAAGTCGCTGCCTTCTTTTGCTTCTTCGATACTGCCGCCTTCATCCATCCAGAAATAGGGCAGGGTGCGCGGATTGGTACGCTTGGTATAGCCATCCGTATAAAAAGCTTCGCAGATGGTGGACATCTTGAAGCCCTTGATCTGTTTTTCAGGGAGTGAGGGTACATTGATGTTGCAGAACGTCATGCGAGGCATGGGATGTTCCTTAATGTAAGTCATCATTTCGATAGCTTTTCGGGCGGCTATTTCGCGCATTTCTTCCGTCGCCCCAACGCCGACGGAGACAGCAACGGCGGGCAGATAATTCATCGCGGCTTCCCGCGCGGCAGCGTCAGTACCACTGTAGTAGATCCCGGCGCCCAGGTTGGCGCCGTTGTTAATACCGGATAGGCAGAAATCGATGGGGGTGTCGCTCAGGTACCGGGCCACACGCACACAATCCACGGGGGAGCCGTCGATGGCATAAGCCACCGCGCCTTCAAAAAAAACAGGGTGAGCAGTCAGCGCGCGCGACAAAGTTAATTGGTGGCTGGTGGCGCTTTGCTCAGTCAAGGGAGCGCTGATAATGACGCTGTGCCCCATTTCCATAGCAACCCGCGCCAGTGTACGGATGCCCTCTGCGAAATAGCCGTCATCATTGGTGACAAGAACGTGCATATCATTCTCCTTTCGGTGGGGGAAGGGGATTTTTGGCGTGAAAGCCACTGAAAAGCGTGCCGGTCAAGGTGACTGCCAAAGCGATGGCTGCCAAGCCTCCTAAGGTATCCATGCCGGTGCGCAGCGCCTGCTCATAGTCCCGGGCTGCCATAAATGTGGCCGTTTGATAAAGGCCAAGTCCGGGGACCATGGGGATGATGCCGCTGATGAGGAATAGGGTGGTTGCCACTTTTTTGACGCGCGCGACAATTTCACACGCAAGGCCCACCAATAGGCCGCCTACAAAGTACGCATCCATGCCCTTGCCCAAGAGACTAAAGCACAGGTATCCGCTGACGGAAATAATCGCGGTGTAAATCAGTGTGCCTTTGGGTTGGCGCAAGAGGACGGCAAAAGATACCGTGGCCAGCATGCAAGCGAGGGCTTCCAGGATCAAATTCATGTTCATCCTATAGGCCCAGCACGAAGGCTACTCCGCCTGCCAGCAACAGTGCGCTGAGCAGTGCGTCTGCACCCCTTGCCATACCGGAGATGAGGTCGCCATGGATCGTGTCCCTTAGCGCGTTGGTCATTGCCAATCCCGGCAAAAGGGGCATCAGAGCACCGGAGATGACGGCCTGCTGATTACCGCCAAAGAACCCGATGAGCAACAAGGAGACAGCGGCCGCGACAGCACCCGAAAAAAGCGACTTCAGCGGCGCGGGGGCGCGCATCCTTTGATACAGAGGCATCAAGGCCTGCACGAAGCAGCCGGTCGTCAGCGCGAGAAGAAAATCTTTCCCCCCTCCGCCCAGCATCACGCAAAAAAAACCTGCGGACAGCCCAAATACAAGGACGAGTAGCGCGGGATGCATGCGCGGTGCACGGCGCAAGTCATGCAGCCTTTCCAATGCCTGGAGAGGCCCCAGTTCTTTAGCCGCGGCCTTTCGGGAGATGGTGTTCACTTCATTGATATCATTGAGGCGCATGGCACGCTCCCGAATGCGCAAAACACGGCTCTGCACACTGCCGTCCGGCAAGTGAAAAGCGATGGTAAATCCCGTTGGGAATGCGAGGATTTCCGTTTTGACAAAGCCAAAAGACTCGCCCATTCGTTGGGCGGTTTCTTCTGCGCGATAGGTTTCCCCGCTGCTTTCAAGGATCGTTTGTGCGGCGAGCATAACTGCTTCAACGGCCGCCTCCACTGCTTCCATGCCATCCCCCCTTAAGCGTAAACATTATCATATTTCGCGGGTAACGTAAAGTGATCAGCACACAATCAGACAGAGCCTGAACGGCCGAAATTCCTTGCGCGGCAGTGCGCGGGGCGGTATACTGCCGGGGAGGTGAAACATATGCAGGTCAATTCTCGCGCAAATGAAGCGCCGACGCCGCCTAATGCCGATTCCGCTTTGCTGCGAACGGTTGCGATCCTCACTATGTTTGTGGATCACGCGGGCGTGGTTTTTTTTCCGCAGATACCGCAAATGCGCGTTATCGGCCGCATCGCGTTTCCCTTGTTTTGCTGGGGCATTGTGCTGGGCAGTCTTTACACCCATGATTGGCGCAAATACGCTTTTCGGCTGTTGATGGGGGCAATCATCTCGCAATACCCCTACATGCTGGGCCTTAACCATCAGTGGTATGAGCTGAACGTCATGTTCACGCTGCTGCTGGGATTGATGGTTATTGTCAGCATGCAAAAGAATTTTTACGGCAGCGCGTGGTGGGGCCCCTTGATCTGTCTTGCCTTGGCCGCTGCGTTCCGCATGGACTACGGCTGGAAAGGCGTTCTGCTGATGATCCTCATGTATCTTGGCCGCAAAAGCCGCAGCGGTTTAGCTGCCATGTTCGTTGTCTTTTGCCTATACTGGGGATCCGCTTCCGGGGACGTGTCGGGCATGTTTGGACTGGGATCCGATCTGTTCCCGGGCAGTGTTGTATGGAGCCGCCCGTACGGCGTGATCCGTGAATTCTTCCGGCTGCAGGGCATGGCGATACTGGCGTTGCCGCTCATGCTTATCCATACGAACAGCAGGCTGCGCTATCCTGCGTGGCTTCACTATATAGTGTATCCGGGGCACTTGTTGCTTTTGTATGTCTTGAAGAGTGTTTTCTGACAGCGATTGACAAAAGCCGCCCGCATCGTTAACATATTTTCTGATTGAATAACACAAAATAACGCGTTGGGGGTTTTTCCGTGATTTATAACGAAATTAAGGGGATCGTCCCGCACTTTCAGTTTGAAGGGAGTTATTTGCGCGCCAGCGAAATTGCCAGCGGCAACGTCAACAATACATATCGGCTTGAGTATGCGCTGGGCAACCTCCACAAACTCTACACTTTGCAGCATATCAACAAATACGTTTTCAAGAATCCCATGGAGGTCGTGGGGAATATCGTTTGCGTGACAGAGCATATTCGCAATAAGCTCGTAGAACAAAACGAGGACCCGCTTCGCCGCGTGCTGGAACTCATCCCGTCTGTCGACAACCAATATGTTTATGTCGATGAAGACGGGGAATATTGGCGCGCTTATACCTTTATAGAAGAAGCGGACGCACTGGACATTGTCAATCACCCCGATCAAATGGAGGAAGTTGGTCGCGCATTCGGTAATTTTCAAAAAACGTTGGCAGATTTTGACGTCAGCCGTCTGTATGAGACTATCCCGAACTTCCACAATACCACCAAACGTTTTTACCGCTTTGTGCGGTCTCTTGACGAAAATTTGGCGGGTCGTGTGAAAGAAGTAGAAGATGAGATCGAGTTCCTCTTTGACCATCGCCGCATGATGGGCGAAATAGGCCACTTGCTGGACACCGGTGACTTGCCAGTGCGCGTGACCCATAACGATACGAAATCCAACAACGTTTTGCTGGATAGCGCGACCGGCAAAGCCTTGTGCGTGATCGACCTGGATACGGTGATGCCGGGTTCTGTACTCTACGATTACGGCGATGCGATTCGCTTTGGGGCGTCCACGGCAGCGGAAGATGAAGAAGATACCGGAAAAATCGGGCTGGACATGGAGAAGACGCGCGCTTTCACGCGGGGCTTTATTTCGGAAACCAACGGCTTTTTGTCGGACGCGGAATTGATTCGCCTGCCGCTTGGGATCAAGGTATTGACTTGCGAACTGGCCATGCGCTTTCTGGCAGACTATATCGATGGGGATTTGTATTTCAAAGTCAATTCACCCACGCACAATCTGATCCGTGCCCGTGCGCAAATGGCACTGCTCAGAGACGTGGAACGGCGCGAAGGCGAACTTCAAAAGATGACGGAAGACTATATCCAGAACCTCAGGTGATCAGATTTCCCCATCCATAATAAATATCATCAGCGTACCTGTTTTTACGCTGATAAGCGCCTTCTTGCCCATAGCCTGGTTACTGACTCCCAAAGGAGACAGGTTGGTGAGTGTCGCACCGCGCAGGGGATATTTGAGTCCATCGATACTGACACCTGTCGCCGTGCCATCGGGACAGAATACCGATATGTGGGTGCCTTCAGGCAGCGTATCAATGATCAGCGTGCCCTGATGCAGCAAATGAATGCTGCCTTCGGGCAGATATGCAGACATACGGGCGCCTCTTTTGGAATAGGAAGCCATCAATTGCATCGCGGCATAGAAGTGATCAGGCCTGCTGCCGGAAATGCCATAGAGAATAAAGCGCCGGTATCCGCGCGCATAGGCCAACTTCAGCGCAAGGGAGGTGTCCGTGTCATCCTTTTCCGCGGGGAACACCAACCGGGGTACGTTCTTTGGGATATGACTGATAGAGTCCATATCTCCCAGCAGCAAGTGCGGCTTTGTCCCGCGTTTGGCAAGTGCCTCATATCCGCCGTCTGCCGCAATCAGCAGATCGCCCTTTTTTACGTGCATACCGCGCGAGGTAAACGCTCCCGCGCCGACAATAAAACAGCTCCCATCGCGCATGGAAATACCCCCATTACTATGATACAATCATTGTATCACAGGGACAAAACGGCGAACAGCCGTTTTCCCTTATCCAAGGAGAATCCATGGCAAAAGTCAAATCGCTTTATGTATGCTCGTCCTGCGGGTACGAATCGCCCAAATGGATGGGGCGTTGCCCCGGGTGTGAACAATGGAATACAATGGAAGAGACTTTGCGGAACGAGAGCACGGCCGCAAAAGCCAAACCCAACAAACAACGCGGGGGCACCGGCGCGCAAGTACTGAAGCTTTCACAAATCGACACCGAAGATCAGATTCATACCCGGACAGGCATGGATGAATTTGATCGCGTGCTTGGCGGCGGTATCGTGGAAGGCTCGCTGCTTCTGATCGGAGGGGAACCCGGCGTCGGGAAAAGCACACTGCTGCTGCAAATCTGTGCGCAATTATCTGCGAAAGGCAAACGCGTCCTGTATGTCAGCGGCGAAGAAAGCGCGAGACAGATCAAAATGCGTGCGGTGCGACTGAAAGCTGACAAGGAAAACATGTTGGTGCTCGCGGAAAATGCTTTGGACGCTATTGAGGAAAAACTCAGCGAGCTTGCGCCTGACTACGTGGTGATCGACTCCATTCAAACCATGTATCGTCCTGAAATGGCAAGCGCGCCGGGTTCGGTCAGCCAGGTACGCGAGTGCGCTTCCATTCTCATGCGGTACGCCAAGACTACCGGGTGCGCTGTCATGCTGGTGGGGCATGTTACAAAGGACGGCTCGATTGCGGGCCCCCGCGTGCTGGAACACATGGTGGATGTTGTTCTGTATTTCGAGGGCGATTATCAAAGGGAGTACCGGTTGCTGCGCGCGGTCAAAAATCGTTTTGGCTCTGTCAATGAACTGGGCATTTTCGAAATGACCTCAATGGGCATGATTCCCGTAGAAAACGCGTCCGAAACCATGCTGTCACAGCGTGCGCGCGGTGCGTCGGGGTCGGTTGTGTTTTGTGGCATGGAGGGTTCACGACCGATGCTGATGGATATCCAGGCGTTGGTGGCCCAGTCTTTCTTCGCGTCACCCCGGCGTACTGTGAACGGATTTGACTTTGGACGTATTGCTCTTCTATTGGCGGTGCTGGAAAAGCGCGCAGGGCTCAAACTATACAATCAGGACGTGTTCATTAATGTAGCGGGCGGTATTTCGCTAAGCGAACCCGCCGCGGATCTTGCTGTGTGCCTGGCGGTGGCGTCGTCGCTGTCGGATAAGCCTCTGCCCTCTGATCTGGTCGTGATGGGGGAGGTTGGGCTTGCAGGCGAAGTGCGCGCCATCCCCAATATGCAGCGCCGTATGGCAGAATGCAAAAGGCTTGGGTTTTCCCAGGTCATATGCCCCAAGGATCGCCATACGCCTAAGGATTTGGAAGGTATGCAGGTGGTACCCGTCTCCGGATTAGCGGAGGCCGTGGCACTTTTGCATCTCTCCGGGCGCGGATAACCAATTGTATACAAAGAAAGAATTAAAAATGGCTTGACAAGGGTGAGCGGGTTTGTTATTCT
>LFRM01408730.1_pt5 | contig 18397 bp, 16 predicted proteins | sample 618341 | NCBI WGS metagenome assembly LFRM01 (sample SAMN03654438, study PRJNA283298) | anaerobic digester metagenome | isolation source: pool of bioreactors CSTR01a, CSTR02a, and CSTR03a thermophilic anaerobic... | place: Denmark: Kgs. Lyngby | collected 2014-05-21 | reverse complement strand
CTGGATGCAAATGACGACCATTTTCCGCATCTGTCCCCCCACCTGGCCTGAACGCGGCCGTCCATCTGCAGTTCCACTACTTCACACAGTCCGGGACAGCCGCTGCATTCAAAGCTCCTCGTTTTATAATTGCTGTTGACTGTATCAAATCCATTGAATCTTGTCACAGTATTTTTTTCATTTTTCATTTTGCTGCAGGCGATCAGCGCGGCTCCATATGCCCCCATAACATCGTATTCCTTCGGTATCGTCAGCTTCAGACCCAGGGCCTTTTCAAAAGCTGCGACAATTCCCCTGTTTGCGGCAACACCACCCTGGAATACGACAGGGCCGTGTATTTCCTTGCCTTTTGCCAGGTTATTGAGATAGTTTCTCACCAATGCTTCACACAATCCGCTGACAATGTCTTCGTTACTGTGACCGGATTGCTGCTTATGTATCATGTCCGATTCGGCAAACACGGCACATCTGCCGGCGATCCTGACCGGTGAAACTGATCTCAGCGCCAGCTCACCGAACTCTTCGATGGGGACCCCGAGCCTGGCCGCCTGCCTGTCAAGAAATGATCCTGTCCCGGCTGCACATACGGTGTTCATTGCAAAATCACAAACCACGCCATCCCTCAGCAGGATTATCTTCGAATCCTGACCGCCTATCTCAAGGATGGTCCTCACTCCGGGGACTATTGCCTGAGCGGCGATGGCATGTGTCGTTATCTCGTTTTTTACCACATCAGCTCCTGCTATGACTCCTGCCAGCTCCCGGCCGCTTCCGGTGACACCGACGCCTTTTACCTGTGCATTGGCGCACTGAGCGGAGATTTCCCTCAGTCCATCGATCAGTGACTGTATCGGCCTGCCACTGGTGCGTCTGTAGTGTTTGGTGATTATATGCCCGTTATCATCAATGGCGACCAGGTTCGTACTGACTGAACCCACATCGATTCCAAGATAACAACTTTCCTTTTTCATGTTTTCTGCTCTCCCTCCGTCTTTCCAGCATATCGACAAAAGCTTCGACCCGTGTCATATATCCGGCTTCACCGGTCATTTCGTCGATTATCAATGTCAGTACCGGTATGTCCAGATCTCTCCCGACCGACGGCAAAAGGCTTTCAGCCACGATCTCCGGCATGCACGAAAACGGGAATATCTGTATCACGCCGTCATAGCCGTTTTTTGCGTATATTGCAGTGTTTCCGATGGTTTCCTGAGCATGACCGCCAATCATCGCGCCAAGCCAGGGCTTTGCAGCTTTCGCATATTCCATGTCTCTGGGCAGATGGAGCGGCTTTTTTATCATGTGCTCGATGATCCAGTTGCTCACAGTCACTTTCCTGTCCGCTTCCACGCCAAGCCTGCCCAGCCTGTGCTGGATCCCGAAGCTGGCGAAGTGCTCGATACCGGTATATATTTCACCCACTATACCGATTTTCAGCGGATCTGCATAGGAATCCAGGGGGATCGACCTCAGTCTGGCTTCTGTTTCATCCAGCAGCTTGAGGATGTTTCTGGTTCCCCTGATTTCAAGGGCTTTGCGCCTGAATCCGTTGTATACCCTGTCTGTGGCACCACATTCCCATTCCCGCGCCCTGGTCCTGAATGCCAGCATTTCCACCTCATCAGTGCGCTTTGCGATTTGCACCGCCCTCAGCAGGATGGACGGCAGCCGCATCATCTTAGAAGTGCCGGGCACGATTTTCCGTATCCGGGAGACCAGGTCTTTTATATCTGTACCCTCAAGTGTGATCACTTCCATATCGAAGCCTGCATCCTTCAGGATTTCCCTGTGGAGCTGCGAATAGTATCCGAATCTGCAAGGGCCGCAGCCGCCTGCCATGATGATCGTGTCGGCACCCATCCCGTATGCCTGGATGTAGTTGCCAATGTTTATTTTCAGAGGCAGGCATACCATTTCAGGAGAGTATCTGGTACCGAGTTCCAATGCTTTTTTATTGTTGAAGGGCGGGATGACATAGTCAGCGCCGATATCATCAAGTATGGATTTTACGCAAATATATGTATTACCCAGATGCGGAAATGTAATCTTCATTCTGCCTTCTCCACTTAAGCATGTCGACAAAGGCCTCCAGTCTCGTGTTGAACCCGGCCTCTCCTGAATGCTCGTCTATAGTCATTGTTATGAATGGGATACCGTACCTGCGCCTTATATGCCTTTCGATCAGATCATTGACGAATGAGTCGATGCCGCAGCCAAAACTTGAAAGGCATATGAATCCTTCGACTTCGCCCCGCTCAGCCATGTGCAGCGCCGCACCGTAGGCCATCCTCCCATGGTTCCAGAACATCGGCTTGGGCAGAGTGGATGCCTGCCTGTTTATGTCAACCTCTTCCACCGCCTCGATGGTCCTGACATCAACACCGTGATCCGTCAGCTTCCTCAGCAGATCCATACTGATGTACCTGTCATACACATTGTACGGGTGCCCGATCACCCCAACACAAAGCCGCTTCCCCCGGGGACACTTCTCACCTTTTCGACTCGCAGGGTGGGGACACTTCTCACCTTTTTGACTTTCCGGACGGGGACACTTCTCACCTTTTTGACTTGCTGGATGGGGACAGTTCTCAGCTTTTCGGCTCGTTGCCTCAGAATAGCCCCCGATTTCCCGGGGACAGTGCCCACCCTTTTCACTTCCTGCCGGGAAACGGTCCTCGCCCTGCAGTACCGTTTTTCTGAACTCCTTATAGAAATGGTCCTTTCGGAAATTCCCTGAGGCCAGTTGGTAGGCTTTGACCGTCCTTCGCTTGTCCGCACCGAGCATCTCACCCATTTCTATTGCTGCTTTCAGACCGCCCCTGGCTGATTTTCTCATATTTATTTCAGTGTCGATCAATCCCGGCAGACCTTTCAGCGTATGTCTGATCATATCCGGCAACCCGCCAAATTCAGGGCAAATGTATTCATTTCCTGAGATGCTCGTGAACCTCGGCACCAATATATAGTCCACCTTGTCCCTGAGATTCAGTACATGGCCGTAAAACAGCTTGATGGGCAAACAGGCTTCATCGACACAGTTCTTTACACCGTCGTCAAGGATCCTTTTGTTGGTGCGGTCAGAAACTATGATCTCAGCTCCCAGAGCCGAGAAAAAACACTCCCAGAACGAAGCGAACCTGTAATAAAACAAACTTCTTGGTATCCCTATTTTATACACTGAAGTTCAACACCCCTGATCATATGCAGGATTCTGATTTCATCTCAAACTATTATTTACATCTGAGTGAAGTTTATTCAGGACGTGCAGTATATGAGAAACCTATCTGCACCACTGGACCGTTGCTGGACTGTTGCGTCTTTCTTGTAAACATCAGGGAGTAAGAAATGACCTCGCCCCGGTGTCAAAAAAGTGAGAACTGTCCCTCCCAAATGGTAAAAAAGGTGAGAAGTGTCCCTCCCAAATGGCAAAAAAGTGAGAAGTGTCCCCCTCGAAAATTTAAAAGTGAGGACCGTCCCTCCCAAGTGATGAAAAAGTGAGAACTGTCCCCCCTCGGGAACCGTACCTACCCCGGAAGTCTGACCCCGGAATCCATATAAAAACCCGGTATCCGTCTGGATACCGGGTTTGTCAGCTTTAATGAGATTTTGTTTGTCAGGCTTTGCCGTCGCAACCGAGCACGTGGACGATTTTGTGCTTCACGAGATCCTTGATGGCCTGCCTTGCAGGTCCCAGGTACTGTCTGGGATCGAAGTGAGAAGGATTCTGTGCGAAGTATTCGCGGATCGTTGCAGTCATGGCAAGTCTCAGGTCCGAGTCGATGTTGATCTTGCAGACAGCGGACTTTGCTGCCTTCCTGAGCATATCTTCCGGAACACCTTTTGCACCTGGCATGCTTCCGCCGTATTTATTGATCTTGTCCACCAGTTCCGGGATAACTGAGGAAGCACCGTGGAGAACTATGGGGAATCCGGGCAGTCTCCTGGCGATCTCTTCAAGTATGTCGAATCTGAGCTTCGCCTCGCCCTTGAATTTGAAAGCTCCATGGCTTGTCCCTATTGCAATGGCAAGTGAGTCGACACCTGTCCTGCTGACGAATTCCTCGACCTCATCCGGCTTCGTGAAAGCAGCGTCTTCCTCGGACACGTTGACGTCGTCTTCTATTCCTGCCAGTCTGCCCAGCTCGCCCTCAACGACAACTCCGCGTTCGTGAGCATAATCGACAACCTGCTTTGTCAGCTTGATGTTCTCTTCGAAGGGAAGATGCGATCCGTCGATCATGACAGATGTGAAACCACCGTCGATGCATGCTTTACAGAGTTCAAAGCTGTCGCCGTGGTCAAGGTGCAGACAGATCGGAAGTCCTGTTTCTTCAACAGCAGCTTCCACCAGCTTCATGAGATAAGTATGGTTGGCATATCTTCTTGCACCTGCTGATACCTGCAGGATCAGCGGAGCATTAACTTCTTTCGCGGCCTCTGTGATCCCCTGTACGATCTCCATGTTGTTGACGTTGAAAGCTCCTATGGCATAACCACCTTCATAGGCTTTTTTGAACATTTCAGTAGTAGTAACCAATGGCATAAATAACAACTCCTTTGCTTATATAGATTAATATTGCTTATCAGTGCTGAAAATTATGTACTGCAAACGCAATATTCGAAAGGCATACCTTTGTGCGGCATAAAAACCTTTCCCGGACGCGTTCGGCAAGGTGAAATGCGGATCAGGAAACCTTGCAGTCGATCCTGCATCTTCGACCTCGTTATTAATTTGTCATATTCATTCTACCAGATTCGATGTCAAAATCAAGAGTAAAACATATTTTTGGCATAAAAAAAGGTACTGCTTTGATTGGCTGAAAATAAGGCTTGATTACCAAAGAGCTGCTCTGGCCGGGCAGATATCTGCCTGCGCAAAACTGCAAAAAACAGGACCATGGCTTTGGAACAAAGAGCATGGTCCATATTGTCGAAATGTACACGACATTCTCCATATGCTTATTTATCGGTTTCCAAGTCGGTCTGCGAAGAGCACATCCCTGCAGTGGAGCATTCCTTGCTGTACGGACAGCCGGAGCATTTCACGCCGTTTTTTCTGTCAATCACTATCTTTGCTATCGCACCTGCTATTATAGCCCCAATTACAAGAAACACGATGATATTCTGCCACATATCAAGCCACCTCCTTAACTCCTGCGGAAGCACGCTGCTCCTTCCTGTGCATCAGGTGTATGAGGAGCCCTATGAAGAAAGCAACTGCCAGGAATCCCGGTATCACAGCATTCCCAAAGCTTCCGGTGGTGATGAGCGTGCCGATCTGATATACCAAGTAAGCTACTGTGTAACCCATTCCAAACTGGAATCCTATGGCCGCCCACAGCCATTTCCTGCTTCCCATCTCCGCATTCATGGCACCTATGGCCGCAAAGCACGGTGGCGTAAAGAGGTTGAACATCAGGTAGGCCAAAGCGGAAACAGATGTCAGCCCCAGCACTGCTGCCACGTCACCGGCACCGGAAACAAGGACGAATTCCTCTGTGTCGATGAAATTGCTTATGCTGTACACTACAGCCAGCGTTCCTACAACATTCTCTTTTGCGATAAAACCGGTAAGGGCGGCTGCGGCAAGCTGCCATGCACCGAAACCAAGGGGTATCAGAAGGACCGCAAACGGTGTCGCCAGGGTTGCCAGGATGCTTGTGCTTTGCATACCTTCTTCAACGGGCTGGAAGCTCCATGTGAATGCCTGCATGATGTGAACAAGTGCGTTGCACACCAGGATAATAGTACCTGCCTTAATGATAAAGGCCTTTGCCCTGGACATCATGGATATGAATGCGCGTTTTATGCTCGGCAACCGATATTCCGGAAGCTCCATTATGAAAAACGACCTGACCGGGCTTTCCCTGACGATCCTTCGGATTATAAGCGCCCCGACGATGACGATGGCAATGCCCATGAAGTACATGGNNCCACACGGCATAAACGGTGTGAGCATGGCTGTCGTCCGGCGCTGGCGCGGATCACGTATCGTCCTGGTGGCCATGACTCCGGGTATCGCGCAGCCGGTCCCGAGGATCATTGGGATGATGGACCTTCCGGAAAGCCCTACTTTTTTAAGATAGCGATCCATAACGACTGCGACACGAGCCATATATCCGCAGTCCTCCAGAAGTGCCAGAAGGAAAAACATGACCATGATCAGCGGCAGGAATCCCACAACGGCACCGACGCCACCAATGATCCCGTCCAGCAATAATGCACTCAGCAGCGGTGATACCCCATCACCGAGCAATCCCTCCACATAGGCATATAAACCGTCGATCCAGCCAACGAAATAGTCGGCCAGCAGCGGTCCCAACCATACCTGTGATATGGAAAATACAGCAAATATCACAACGGCAAAAATGGGGATCCCCCATATCTTATGGGCTACAATGCGGTCCACCTCATCCTGTATCGTCAGCCTTGAGCTGTCGATTTTCCGGACCTCCACTTCCTCCACCAGCTTATCCACGAAAGCAAACCTTTCGCGGTCGGCAGCTTCAACACCAGCTCTGTCTGTGTCGTCCAAACCGGCCGGACTGCTGAAAGGCGCTTCCTGACCTTTACCTCTGACCTCTGCAGCAGCAGCGATCAGTTCGGCAAGGCCTTTCTTCCGGGTGGAAGATGTTTCGATCACTTTGCATTTCAGTTTTTCTGCCAGCTTATCAGTATTGATGGTGATACCCTTTCTCTTCACCTGGTCTATCTTATTGAGAGCAATGACTACAGGGATACCCAGCTCCAGCAGCTGTGTCGTGAAAAACAGGCTTCTGCGCAAGCTGGCGGCATCCACTATGTTGATTATCACATCAGGATCCTCATCCCTGATAAAATTGCTGGTAATGCATTCTTCAGATGTGAAGGGTGAAATGGAGTATGCTCCGGGAAGATCCACCGCACGGATCGTACTTCCGGTCCTGTTCAGCTCCCTTTTGACATATCCTTCTTTTTTGGCAACAGTCACACCGGGCCAGTTACCCACGTGTTCGATCCTGCCGGTGATCGCATTGAATAAAGTAGTCTTCCCGCTGTTCGGGTTGCCTGCAAGTGCTATCCTCATGATTGTCCTCCTGGATGTATACAACTTGTTCGTGTTTTGTTAGCTTAAGCTAACATTTAAAGCAAAAAAAAGTGCATTGTGACAGACCGGCTATCCCTATATCAGGATAGCTCTGGCCAATTCCTTGTCAATGCTGTATCTTGCATCCTTTACATGTATGATATAGTTATCTGCCAATACTGAGATAACCGTCACTTTTTCGCCCTCAAAGCATCCCAGGGTGAACAGGAAATCTTTCATGCACTTGTCCTCCGTGTCGATCCCCCTGATGTTGTAAGTGCAGTTGACCTTGGCATGTGTAAGATTCTGCTGTTTTACGGCATCCAGTTTCCTGTTTTTCGCCTTACGATTGAACAACAAGTTAGTTATTGCCAGTTCCATGTTGACCTCCTGTATCGCATTTACTATGATGTACTATCCTCCAAATAAGCCTCTATTGCCTCCATCATTTTATCAGAAATGACGTGTTCCATCCTGCACGCATTGTTTGCCGCTTCTTCCGGACTGAGTCCCAGAGACTTCTCCAGAAAACTGGCGATGGTGCAGTGTTTGTGATAGATCTTTACAGCGAGGGCTTCTCCTTTTTCGGTCAGGGTAATGTGTCCGTAGGTCTCCTTGTTGATGAGGCCTTCTTCCTTCAAGCGGTTCATCGCCTTAGTCACGCTTGGTTTCGTTATGCCGAGTCTTTCGGCTATATCAGCCACATGGGCGTGATCATGATCGCTTTCAAGGATGTATATGGTTTCCAGATACATTTCCTTTGATTTGTTAAAATTCATCCAGTGATTCCTTTCGCATGATCTATCAGATCCCTGGTGTTAGCCTGGGCTAACTCTCTAAGAGTATTTTACTGCTTTTTTATTCAGTTGTCAATGATTTTTACAGCGCAGACATGGCTTCTTCCGCTTGCATGCAGAATCCGGACGCCGGGCACTGCTCCCGGACACTTATCTAAGGCAGATGCCATGCCAACAAGTGTCTGAACGTCGTACCCGGCACCTTTTTCAGAGACTGAAAGGTCCCTCGTCATCGACCTGGTCGAATTTGATGTCAAGATAGCGGGCTGCTTCGCGCAAGGCAGGGAAATAGCTGCCGTAAGCGCAGCCCACATGATGGATGTACGGACCGAATATGAATTTTTCTTCCCACCGCTTCCAGTTTTCCGTCTCAAGATACACATATGTGCCGTTGGTCTCTGTCCCTGTGGTGGCCTTCCCTTCGCCAGCGAAGAGCTGATAGACACCGTTGAGGTCATCGAACCGGCAAACAGTCAGTTTGCCCTTCCTGAGCCTGAACTGCTCCACGCCGTTGACGAGCTTTGCCCCGCAGGACGGATCCTTCAGTGAATACGGAAAACAGCCGCAGTGCCAGAGAAGCTCGGAGTTATCATTATTAGGATCGCGTATGGTAAGGTCGGCAAGAAAAACCGGCCCCTCATCAAGTGAACATGCCCTCAGGATCGCCATGGTAACAGCACCGTTCACATCCGTCTCACAGGAGATGGGATAACCGTCGTCGGCCATTTCGCCCAGTACGCTGCATATCATGACTCCAAACTGGTCTTTGGCTGTCCAGCATTCCATCGCACCAACAGTACAGTTGTTCTCGAGCATCTTTTTCTTCACAGCCAGCTTCAGCGCCGCTGACCGCTTCACCAAATCCTCCGGCATGGCCGAGCAGTCCATCCTGTTTTTCAGATCAGCCAGATAGCTTCTGAAAAATTCACCGTTTTCTCTCTCGATTGCAGTGGCTTCATCCACAACCTCATGGATTTTGACTGGTACGGTAGTGATGCCGAACTTCGTCATCAAGTCGCCTTCATTTGCTGTAACACTCAGGAATGGCCCCGGCCTGGCTCCAAACTTCGCGATGCGCAGGCCTCTCAGCGCCTTCAGGACTGCCACGGTCCTGATGAAATTGGTGTATCCGTCACTGAATTCACTGCTTTCAGTGGCACAGTTGAATATATAGCTGAACCTGACACCATAGCGCATCAATACTTTGGTGCAGGCAAACATCCCGCACTGGGTGTCGCGTCCCCGGGCTTCGTCAGTATTGGGCCGCTCATCCCTGGGCCCCCATATCAGCGTCGGAACCATAAGTGCCGCAGCAACCGAGGCTGACACCTGCTCTTCACCAAAATCACAGTGAGGTATGAACAGTGCATCGATGCCTGCCGCTCTGAATTTGGCGATGACTTTGTCCGTATCCGTTGTCCTGTACATTATCCCATTTTCACATATATCATCGATATCCACGATTTCCACAATGCCTGGTTTGATGCTGCGAATAACGGCCATGAACCTGTCCTTCTGGCGCTTCGCCTCTTCCATGCTCAGAAAGCTTCGTTTGGTCGGTGCAACTCCAAGTGTGATCTTTGTTTCATATTTACGGCTGTATAGTTCCGACATTGGACAACCCCCTCTTATATAACTCCACTCGTTTATCAATTTCTGTGTAATCGATCTTTCCTGTTTCCATGAATTTCAATGCTGTCGCCATATCAGGTATACCGGCCCTGCCTCCCTGACGGGTGCACTTGATGGATGCCACGGCGTTGGAGAAATCTGAACACTGTCGGATGGTCCAGCCCTGCAGCAGTCCAGCGAGAAATGCACCATGGAAAACATCTCCCGCCCCTGTTGTGTCGACTACCTCCACCGGATATGTCTCCAGTTTGAAGAAGCCCTCATCGCAGAGACCGACACAGCCTTTGCCGCCCAATGTAAATACAACGGCTTTCGGACCCATGTCCAGTATTTTTCTGCAATTCTCCTCATAGTCTCTGTTGCTGAACAGCGCCTCATATACGAATTCAGAAGCTATGAAGTAATCGATCAGATGGATCTGCTCCATCATCGCTTCGGAATATGTGTCCGCATCGATGAATATTTCAGCCCCCGCCTGCTTTGCCGTCGTGCAGCACCAGATGGCGGTCTCGTCCATGTTGGATACAAAAAAGAAACGTGTCTGTTCCAGCTTGCGGTGATCTATTTCTTCAATGGAACACGGTCCGGCGCTTCCATGGTGGAACACGAAGCTTCTCCCGCCGGTCTCCCGGTCGCTGATAACAATGGATAGCGAAGTGGACGAATTGCTTCTGACCACCATGCCGGAGGTGTCTATTCCGTGCTGCTCAAAGTCCCACAGACAAAAGCGGCCAAAGCTGTCATCGCCGACAGCTCCAAGTATCGCACACCTGGCACCCAGCCGGGCGGCAGCCACCATCCCTGTCGAAACCTTGTTGCCACCCTGCCAGCTCAGGCTGTTTACACGGGCTCCCCCGTTGGGCTTCGGGAAGCTGTCCACAGTGGTCAGCAGATCCATGCATGGCATATCTATTCCTACAACATCGTACATGTTTGCCTCCTGTTGCGTTTGCAGTGTTTGGCACCATTAGTCTGCAGTCCCGATATCAGCCGCCAGACTGATCTGGGGCCATCCTGAATGCGGTCCGGTCCATGCCGGTAAAGACTTGATTATTGGCAACTCAGCCGGCATCACTGATAATAGTATGAGAGACCGCTATATCGTAAACCGGTTGGGATTCAGCAGACGGATCTTCTTACGGACGAAGTCGATGATGGCTTCTTCTGATTCCCTGGTAAGCTTGAAAAACGATCCTTTCTTCTCGTCTTCACCCATACCTTTGCCGAAAATCCGATATATCGCACGGTCATATTCCGTTGCTATGTTGAATTTGCTTATCCCCAGTTCCACGCTTTCCTGAAGCTGATCTTCCGGGATGTCCGAACAGCCATGGAGCACCAGCGGTATGTCCAGAGACTTGCGCAGCGCCCTGATCCGGTCCATGTCCAGCCTGGGCTCCCGGATATACGCTCCGTGAGCATTGCCGACAGCGACTGCAAGGGAATTACAGCCGGTCACGGCAACAAACCCCACCGCCTGCTCCACGGAGGTATACCTGCTGGAATCCACTATGTCCTCAAGATTTGCGCCGGAGCCCACATAGCCCAGCTCCGCTTCCACATCCACCCCGAATACCGATGCAGTACGTACCACTTCTGCAGTCAGTCTGACATTTTCTTCGAAAGACAATGCGGAGCCATCCACCATTACAGACGGAAAACCATCCCTTATTCCGGCAACGGCCGTCTCATATTTGTTGGAGTGGTCCAGATGCACTGCCACAGGCACACTTGCCTTCTTAGCCATATCCTTTGCGATGACCGCAACATACCGGCATGGCATGTGCTCCCCGAATCCGGGATAATATTGTATGATAATGGGCACTCGCTCAGCTTCGGCGGCCTGGATCGACCATTTGATGGTTTCGTAGCTGAATACGTTTATAGCTGCTACACCGTATTTTTTAGACATTGCATGTGTAAGTAGTTCATTGACTTTTACAAGTGACATGTGCCTTTTCCTTTCATCAATATATAAACGGCAGGATACAGCCGAAATGAAGCTACTATCCAACGTGGTCTCTGCCGGTGTATCCCGCCGGAACTCTGTGTTCACATTGCTGTTACTCTTCTATTATCTCAGTGGAGAAAAACAGAGCGTATCTTGGCAGTGTATCTGTAAACCTGCGGCTGGCTTCGTCGATTTCCGCATATTCCTCCTCAGTAAATCTCCACCCGGTAGCTTCGATGTTCTCCCTGGCCTGTTTTACATTTTTGGCCCCTACGATGGGAGCGGTGATGCCAGGTGTCATGAGAAGCCAGTTGATGGCACCCTGGGCGGGTGTCTTCCCGTGTCTTGCCGAAACATCCTTCAGTACTTCGGTCACATCAAGGCAGCGCTGGTAGTTTTCCGGCTGGAACAGTGCAGCACGTCTGCGCCCGTCAGTGAAGACATCGGTCTTTTTATACTTGCCTGTAAGAAGGCCTTGTGCCAGAGGGCTGTAAGGTACGATACCTATATCGTTTTCTAAGCAGAACGGCAGGAGATCCTTGTCATGATACCGCCACAGCAGGCTGTAACACGGTTGGATCACATCCACAGGCCCATAGCGCATTGCTTCCTTCTGCTGCTCCAGACTGAAGTTGGAAAGTCCTATGGCCCTGATCTTGCCTCTTTCTTTAAGCTCAAGCATTGCTTCCATCGACTCACCGATGGGTACATCGTCAACAGGATAGTGCAGGAAATAGACATCGAGATAGTCGGTGTTCAAATTCCTGAGACTTCTCTCACATGCCTTGATCAGCCGGTCGCGGCTCATATTATGCTTAAAGACTTTGGAAATGACCACACACTTGTCTCTGTCGGTTCCTTCGAGGGCTTTTGCCAGGACGGTTTCTGAGTGTCCGTTGCCATACACTTCAGCAGTGTCGAATGTGTTGACACCCAACTCCAGTGAAGCCCTAATTGCTTCGACAGAATCCCGGTCGGTCACATCGCCGAAATATCCGCCCCCCATCGCCCAGCACCCGAGTATGATCTCAGAGACTTTCACATCACTTTTACCCAGCGTTCTGTAATCCATAAGCTACCCTCTTCCTGTTTTTTGATGATTTATATATTAATTAATAGAAGCAGAATTGGCTTCCATAACCATTTTATTCGGGAAAAGTTAGTTTGTCAATAAAGTTTTAAAACTAACATTCGTAATCTAATTGCAAAACTTTATCAATGCGAGTATAATTTATACGGTGGCAAATATTCGCCGGTTTGACCGGTTGGTCTGTTTTGCATGCATGCAGGCAGATCAGTTCGATACCATGCACAGGCGGGATCTGTAAAGGTATGGACTCAATGCACTGGATGATTATTCTGAATAACTGATGAACAGATAAGGAGAATCTATGACACAGGTAATCCACGAACATGTCAGGAATCAGAGCAGCAAGCCGCGCCATATCAAATGGCACAATCAGAAGCTGCTTCTTTCCATGCTGCGGGCTGAAGAAGCTTTGTCGATCAGTGAGATCTCAGCAAAGACGAGCCTGAGCAAGACAACGGTAAAGAAGATANNCTTTTCGCATTCAATAAAAATATTAAATATATTGTGGTGCTGTACCTCGGGACCCTTACATTGCTGAATATGGGTTCGGAACCATTGGACAGCATCAGCCTGCCTGCCGGGTTTTCAGCTTATTCCTACCGCCAGACACTGATGACAATGGCTGAAAACATCCGTATACTGATGGAACGCAATGATATCAGAAAGGAAAACCTCGCTGCGATCGTTATTGGCATGGCCGGGATCATAGATCCGAAAAACGGTATCATCTGCAATGCTGTCCACCGCCCGAACTGGCCTCACAATCTCAATATCAGCAGCGATTTGGCAGAAGTCCTGGAGATGGATGTACCCGTCTATCTCAACAACGGGATCGCTTTTATGGGATATGCCGAATTGCTGAACCTGGGAGATGCCACATTTGGCACACTTGTAACCCTTTACTCGGATAAACACACAGGTGGCTGTGTTTTCAGGAAAAATGAATTGATAAATGGTGAACATGGGTCCATGGGAGAGTTTGGACATATGACCGCAGATCCGTATTCCGAAAGAAAATGCATTTGCGGGGCCAGGGGATGCTTTGAGGTCATGGTTTCCTGTGAGCGCATGTTTGAAGAAGCACGCAGGCTGTATAAGGAATACCCCGTTTCGCCTCTTTACACCGCTGCCAAAAAAGGCACTCTTACATATACGGACATTTTCACTGCTTCCAACCAGGGCGATCCCTTTGCCTGCAGATTGGTCGATGAGATCGTAATCTGGTATGGCATCCTCATACGCAATGTCATACTTGCCCACGATCCCCAGATCATTATCCTGCGCGGAACATACCAGTCGGCCGGAGAGTATTTCCTTGACCGGCTTCGCAAAGAAGTCGGATCATCGGACATATTCCGTTACCGAAAGGAAATCCGTATCATCTACTCCAACATCGATGACATGGACGCTGTTCTGCTGGGAGCCGGCTATTTTGTGTGGAACAAATTTCTGAATGAAAAGTTCCCTTTCTGCTGATATCCCGGATCCCGGGCTCTGAACCCTGAGGCTTATCGAATATGTATTTGAGCACCGCCGATATTTTACATCTTTAATTGCATTTTAGGACATATTATGCTATATTTTAACTTGATTTATTCAGGAGGTGTGTTTATGAGCGAACTAAGAGGAGCAGCAATATTCGGTCAGTCGGGCGGACCGACTTCAGTTATCAACGCCAGCGCTTGCGGCGTTTTTCAGGAAGCACTTAAGCAAGAATGCATTACTGCAGTTTATGGTGCAGCACACGGCATCAAAGGTGTGCTTGAAGAAAAATTCTATGATATGGGCCAGGAAGATCCATACGAGTTGGAGCTTTTGAAGACCACGCCTTCCTCGGCATTGGGTTCGGTTCGTTACAAGCTGAAAGATGCTGAAGAGGACGATACCGATTACAAGAGACTGCTGGAAGTATTCAAGAAGTACAATATCAGGTATTTCTTCTACAACGGCGGCAACGATTCAATGGACACCTGCAACAAGATCAGCAAGTACATGCAGTCTGTCGGGTACGAGTGCAGAGTGATGGGCGTACCCAAGACCATCGACAACGACCTTTGGGGAACGGATCACTGTCCCGGATACGGCAGTGCAGCGAAGTACATCGCCACTTCCATCATGGAAGTATATCATGACGCCCGGGTTTACGACAAAGGCCAGATCACAGTACTGGAGATCATGGGAAGAAATGCCGGCTGGCTGACAGCCTCGGCTGCACTTGCAGCAAACGCAGGTTTCGGACCCGATCTCATCTATCTGCCTGAGCTGCCTTTCGATATGGACAAGTTTATCGAAGAGACAATAGACGTATACAGAAAGCAAAACAATGTCATCATTGCAGTATCTGAGGGTGTCAGGGACAAAGACGGCAAGTACATCTCCGAATACGGTTCTGATCTGGCGAAAACCAAGGATGCGTTCGGCCATGCACAGTTGGGCGGACTGGCTTATACCCTCGCAAATATCCTGAAGGAGAAAACCGGTGCGAAGGTGCGCGGCATAGAGTTCAGCCTTCTGCAGAGATGTGCAGCTCACTGCGGATCGCTGACAGACGTGAACGAAGCTTATATGGCAGGTCAGATGGCTGTCAGATATGCTGTCGAAGGCAAAACAGACTACATGGTGGCTTTCGAAAGAGTTGCAGGACCTGAGTACAAGTGCGTCACCAAGCTTATCAACCTTACTGACGTAGCAAATACTGAGAAAAAGATACCGCGTGAGTGGATAAACGAAGCAGGTAATGGTCTTAAGCAGCCATTCATCGATTACGCACTGCCACTTATCCAGGGCGTATCGGCTCCTCCGCTGGAAAATGGTCTGCCCAGATTTGCAAAGCTCAAAAAGGTTCTTGCAACGAAATAAATTATTTCGTTACTTTTTGGGGGTCAGGTCTGACCCCCTTTTCATTTTGCTGCTGAAAAGCCGTGGTAGCCCAGCAGTTTGCCCAATGACCAGTATTTACCCTGAGAATAGCATATGAGGTCTGTTTTTTCCAGAATGAGCCTCCCTTTTTCGTCGAAAAGGGATTCGTCAGCCTGTACTGCAACCACCTCTGCGATGAACATATCATGGCTGCCAAGCTCCAGCACTTTCTTTACCACACATTCCAAAACGACCGGGCTTTCATCTATTACAGGCACATCTATGACCGAGGCTTTCTTTGGGGTAAGGCCGGTCAATTGGAATTTGTCAACGTCACGACCGGATTTTACTCCGCAAATATCAGTGGCATATGCCAGCTTTTCCGTTGTAAGGTTGACTGCAAACTGACCTTTTTCGCTGATGAGTTTATGAGAGTATCTCTCTTTCCTGACGGATATGGACACCATCGGCGGGTCGGAATTCACTGTGCCCGCCCAGGCAATGGTGATTATGTTGGGTTTCCCCGCTGAGTCGGCACATGTCACCATTACTGCCGGCACCGGGTTCAGCATAGTCGAAGGTTTCCAGTTTTGTTTTGCCAATTTTATCCCCTCCCTGTTCAATGATATTGATATTGCCGCCATTTTGTCAATAAATGAAATCCTAACTGCCAAAAAGGTGAGAACTGTCCCCCCTCCAAATGATGAAAAGGCGAGGACCGTCCTCACTGAATCTCCCCTCAAATGGCGAAAAAGTGAGAACTGTCCCCCTCCAGATGATGAAAAGGTGAGGACCGTCCCCACTTTTATGCTTCTATTTCGCTGTATTTTTTCTCTGCTGTGGCGTGGAGCGCCAGCATCGACAGTGCGCCGAGGATTCCGGCTACAACGGCGACTGCAGCAAATACGGCGGTTGCAGGAAGTCCGAGGAGCAATGTCCCGCCTNNGTCCCGCCGGCGGCGACTGCCATTACCAGCAATATCACAAGAGATAAGAGCATTCCAAGCCCGCCATTCATGTTTTGCTTCATTGCCTCCTGCTCACTGTTCCATACCAGTTTAGGATGGAACACATCGATCAGCAGGTTCAGCGCCACCATAGGCACAGAGCCGATCAGTCCGACTATGGTCGCCAGTATTGTCCACAGTATGGGCAAATTCAGCAGTATGGCAATGACCAGACTGGTGGTCAGCACTCCTATGGCAGAAACGATGTAGCCGCACAGGAACTTGGCATCTACCTGCTGTCTGGCAGCTACAGGTATCATTTTGGCGATCCACAGGGTCTTGCCTTCCCTTGACAAAGCAGTGGAAGCCACCAGATTCATGCCTGCAGTGAACAACATTACCCCAAGGCAGCCAAGCGCCGCATAGGGCACGATTTCCGGTTCTTTCAGACTGTTTATCAGCTCGGTCAGTTCAGGATCGCTTCCCTGCACGACGAACATCATCACCAATATCAGCGGGCCTATTATGCTGCCGACAAGTCCATTGAGTACATACATGGGAGTGCGGATCATCAGCTTCCACTCACGCTTCAGCAGAGCCAGCACAGGACTGGTGCCCCTGCTCAGATGCCTGTCGATCTGTTCGCCGGTGAGTTTCCGCCTCTTTCTGCCCACCTCCTGACCAGCGAGCAATGCCTTGTAGAAGGCCCGGTTTGCCACCCACAGCATGAAAATGAACAAAACGGCACAGACAGCGAGGAACAGCACAAAATATCCCGCTCCGGAAAGCCCGTTCCCAGAAAGGGCTTTCGTCGCCCATACCGCCGGCGGGAATCTGCTTCCTATCAGCTCTGCGAGACCTGTCTGTCCGGCGAAAAACTGCTCGATATCTGAGGGATCTTCAGGCATGTTCTGCATCAGCATGCTTACAAAAAAACTTGCGAATATCAGTATGATACCACCCGCTACAGCGAGCAGATCCTTATATCTGCCGATATTGACGACTCTCATCAGCAATATTACCATCAGCGCTGCTATGGCAAGCGGTATAACCGGAGCAGCAGCCATAAGGACAATGCTTTTCAGCCAGTAAAACAGACCCTGTGAGGTCCCGATACCATATATGATTATTGGCGGCAAAAGCAAAGGCAGCGATGTGAGGTATTCATTTACCATAACTACGATAAATTTACCGCCTATTATCTCATATGGCTTGAGCGGAAGAGGGACAAGGCTCATAATGTCCTTTGAGAAATAGAATGTGCCCATTATATAGAATATGCCGAAAATCAGTATGACAAGCTGAGCAAACACAAAGGCCATGGTCAGCACTATCTCAGGCTGGCCCATCAGCATCCCGCCTGCGAATGCCGACAGTATGAAGGCAGTGTACATGGCCAGCAACGGCAACAATGAAACGATTATCGCCGCTCCTATCAGTACAGGTTCCCAGCGCTTTTTCTTCTCCCTGGTGAACCTGTATTTAAGTGCGGAAATGCTGTAATTGATATTCAACTGCATTTTTATAAATGAAAAGAACGGCTTTGCCACTTTGTTCTTCATTGCTCTGTCAACTCCAGGAATATTTTTTCGAGTGAATCTTTTTTGTCGCCATGCCTGAGTTCGTCTATGGTCCCTATCGCTATAAGTTTCCCCTTATTGATTATCGCCACCCTGTCACACAGCTTCTCAGCCACTTCCAGTACGTGGGTGGAGAAAAAAACTGTGTTGCCTTTGTCGCAATGCTCACGCATCTGGATCTTCAGCAGGTGCGATGACTTGGGGTCGAGACCTACCATCGGTTCATCGAGTATCCACAGTTTCGGGTCGTGCAGCAGTGCACCGGCCAGTGCCGTTTTCTGTCGCATCCCGTGGGAATAGCTCCTTATCAGGTCAGCTGCCGCATCCCTGAGATTGAACATCTCAAGGAAGTACTCGATTTTTTCCTTCCTGACCGATGCCGGTACCTGATAGACATCTGCCATGAAATTCAGATATTCGATGCCGGTCAGGCGTTCGTAAAGGACCGGTTCATCAGGTACATATCCCATTTTCCT
>LFRM01269985.1_pt1 | contig 18406 bp, 16 predicted proteins | sample 618341 | NCBI WGS metagenome assembly LFRM01 (sample SAMN03654438, study PRJNA283298) | anaerobic digester metagenome | isolation source: pool of bioreactors CSTR01a, CSTR02a, and CSTR03a thermophilic anaerobic... | place: Denmark: Kgs. Lyngby | collected 2014-05-21 | reverse complement strand
CCTTTTGCAACGTTTACTATAATTTGGTCCTTATTAACATAATTTTTTATCTTATTTAATACCTGCCTAACACTATGAGTTGGTACAGAAAGTAAAATAACATCCTTTTTATAGATTGATTTTTCTATATCATCATTTACATTTAAATTAGAAGGTAATCTTATACTAGGTAAATACTTTGTATTTTCATTTTCTGTAATCATTTTTTTTAGTTGTTCTTTATCCCTTACCCATATGTCTACATCCATATTTTTATTAGCTAAGAGTACTGAAAGTGCTGTACCCCAACTTCCACCACCTAATACTCCAATCTTTTGGTTCATTATATCACCTACCAAATTTATTTTCAGTTCCATTAAACAGTCTTTGGAAATTTGCTTTATGTCTATAAATTGCTAAAAGTGCTAAAAATAAAGTTGTAATAAAAAACATTTTATTAAACTCTTTAGTTATAATGGCATTTACTATAGGAGTTGAAGATAAAAAAAGTATTGAGCCTAAGGAAACATATCTGGTAATAAGAAAAATTACCATTCCCAGCAACAAGCATATAATGGCAGTAGGCCAATGTAGGATAAAAATAACACCTAGTGATGTTGCTACTCCTTTGCCTCCTTTAAAACCGATGAATATGGGCCAATTATGTCCTATAACAGCAGCAAATCCTCCAATATAACCACCCATATCTCCTAAGATTGCTCTACTTACTAAAACAACTATAATACCCTTTAAAACATCTAATAAAAATGTTACTATACCTAATTTATTCCCCATTACCCTAATTGCATTTGTAGCTCCAGCATTTCCACTTCCATATTTTCTTATGTCAATATTCTTAAATACTCTGCCAATAAAGTATGCAGAGGAAAAACTTCCTATACCATAGGCTAATAATAGGGTTAAAAATATTCTCATAATTAATTCCTCTTTTCTCTATATTCGAATTGTATTGGAGTACCAATAAACCCAAAATGATTTCTAATTTGATTTTCAAGATATCTTGTATAAGAAAAATGCATAAGTTCTTTATCATTAATGAATATGACAAATTTTGGAGGTCTCACACTAACTTGGGTGGCATAATATATTCTTGCTCTTCTTCCTTTGTCTGATGGGGGTTGTTTCATTAGTACTGCCTGATTAATAATATCATTTAATACTCCTGTGCTTACTCTTAAATTGTAGTTGCTATTTACAGTTTCTATTAACTCTAATAATTTATTTACTCTTTGTCCAGTAATAGCAGATATAAATACAATAGGCGCATAATTCATAAAGCTTAATTGTAAGCGTATTTCATTTTCAAATTCTAAATATGTTTTATTATCTTTTTCAACTAAATCCCATTTATTAACTGCAATAACCATACCCTTTCCATTATCATGGGCATAACCTGCAATTTTGGTATCCTGTTCTGTTACCCCTTCAATAGCATCTATTACCAAAACACATATATCGGATCTATCTACAGCTGTTAAAGTTCTAACCACTGAGTATCTTTCAATTTTTTCATAGATTGCTCTCTTTCTTCTTAAACCTGCTGTATCAACAAATGAGTATTCAGAATCCCCATATTTAAAATAACTATCTATTGAATCTCTTGTAGTTCCTGGTATATCAGTTACTATAACTCTTTCTTCCCCTAATATATAATTTATTAGGGAAGATTTTCCAGCATTAGGTTTACCTATGAAAGTTACCCTAACTATATCCTCTTCTTTAGATGTATCTCTATCTTCAGGAAAATAGCTTACTATTTCATCAAGTAAGTCTCCTATTCCTAATCCTTGTTCTCCAGAAATTACCATAGGTTCTCCTAATCCTAATTCGTAAAACTCATATATTATATCTGGATTATATGGAGTATCGATCTTATTACATCCTATAATTACATTCTTTCCTGACTTTCTAAGAATATCAGCAATTTCTCTGTCTGTGGTAGTTAAACCTTCACGTCCATCTACTACAAATAAGATAACATCCGCAGTATCTATAGCAATCTGTGCTTGCTTTTTTATATTTGACATAATAATATCTTCACTTTCTGGTTCAAGTCCACCTGTATCTATTACTGTATAATGCTTGCTTAACCACTCACCTTCAGCATATATTCTATCCCTAGTTACTCCTGGTATATCTTCTGTAATAGCAATTCTATGCCCAACTAATTTGTTGAAAAGTGTAGACTTACCAACGTTAGGTCTACCAACTATACATACAATTCCCTTGTTCATTTGCTCACCCCTTGTCTTATACTATCTATTAAACTTTTCCCTTCAACTTTAGAAATTAATACTTTGGTATTTAATCCCTTTGTAACTTCCGCAACAGTCATATTATCTAAAAAAACTTCATCATCACATCTTAACATGGATTGTGGTATTATTACTGCATCTGCTTCTATACCTTTTAGTTGGGTTATTAAATCTATTCCTGTTACTAAACCAGATACTGTTATGGTAGTTCCAAAAAAATCATTTTTTATTGGAACTACATTTAATTTTAATCCTTTATATTTTTTCTGTATTTTCTTAGCCATTTCTAACATGAATTCATATGCTAAAGTACCAGTGGCTATAATATAGGATTTATCCTCTATATTTTCAACTTTTAATTTATTTAATTCTAAATCAATTTCATACTCAAAGGATTTCATTAAGCCAACTCCATTTTCTAACTGAGGAAACCCTTCATAATCCTCAATAGAAGGCATCTGCTCTTCGGACAGTGCAAAAAATTCATCTGAAGGAAAAACAAATCTGGTTCCTAATTCCTTTAAAAATCCATTTTGCATAGTAGCTAACTGATCCAACACTGTTTTAGATGATAGTTTATTATATGAATTTACCTTTTCAAGCTTTTCTCTGTACTTAGTTATACCAATTGGTACTACTGCGACTGATTCTATTGTAGGATATAACTTTTGTAGATCAGTTAAAGTTCTTTTTAACTCAGCTCCATCATTCATACCAGGCACTAAAACTATTTGACAGTTAACTTCTAACCTAACTTCATGAAATCTTTTCAATATCTCATACACATTTCCAGCTTTTTTATTTTTCAACATTTTTATTCTTAGTTCTGGATTTGTAGTATGAACTGATATATTTATAGGACTAATTCTATATTGAATTATTCTATCTATTTCTTCTTCACTCATATTAGTTAAAGTTATGAAATTTCCTTGTAAAAGTGATAGTCTAGAATCATCGTCTTTAAAATAAAGTGTATCCCTCATATTAGGAGGTAATTGATCTATAAAACAAAAAACACATTTATTTTGACATGATTTAGCCTTATCAATTAAAGGATTTGTAAATATAATACCCAAATCTTCGTCGAATTCTTTTTCTATTTCAAATTCCCAAATTTCTCCATCTTGTTTTAATATTTCAACTAAAATATATTCTTCTGTAATTAAATACTTATAGTCTATAATATCTTTTACCTTGGTTTCATTAATACTGATTAATATATCCCCAGGAACAATTTCTAATTCTTCTGCTATTGATCCTTTAGCAACCTCTTCTATTATATTTCTCATTTCACTAAGATTTCTTAATTCCATTCTAACCCATCCTTAATCCTATATATATTAATTCTCATATACTTTATAAAAGCTAGGCCTACAGAATATTCTGCAGGCCTTTATATTATTAGTATAATGGGAACCTTTTACATAATGCTTCTACTTTTGCTTTTATCTCTTCTCTGTCTACACTTTCATCTAGTGCTAAGCTAATTATCTCAGCTATTTCTTTCATCTCTGGTTCTTTCATTCCACGAGTAGTCATAGCTGGGGTTCCTAAGCGAACTCCACTAGTTACAAAAGGACTTTCTGGATCAAATGGAATTGTGTTTTTATTTGTAGCAACACCAACTTCATCTAACAAAGCTTCTGCTTTTTTTCCTGTTAAGCCTTTAGTTCTAACATCTATGAGAACTAAATGGGTATCTGTGCCTCCTGATACTAGTCTAAAATCATGTTCTAACAATCCTTCAGCTAGTGCTTTAGCATTATTTATTACTTGTTGTTGATATACTTTAAAATCATCTTCTAAAGCTTCTCCAAAAGATACTGCTTTTGCTGCAATTACATGCATTAGTGGTCCACCTTGAATACCTGGAAATATAGCTTTATCAATCATTTTTGCATATTTTTCAGGGCAAAGTATTGCTCCACCTCTAGGTCCTCTTAAGGTTTTATGAGTGGTTGTTGTTACAAAATCAGCATATGGTATTGGGTTCTGATGTAGACCAGCTGCAATTAGTCCAGCAATATGAGCCATATCTACCATTAAATAAGCTCCTACTTCATCAGCTATTTCTCTGAATTTAGAAAAATCAATTGATCTTGCATATGCACTAGTACCTGCAACTATCATTTTCGGCTTTTCTCGAAGAGCTATTTCTCTAACTTCAGCATAGTCTATTACTTCAGTTTCTTTGTCTACACCATATGCAACAAAGTTATAATAGACTCCAGATATATTTACAGGACTACCATGAGTTAAATGGCCACCCTGGGAAAGATTCATCCCTAATACTTTATCTCCTGGTTTTAAAGTTGCAAAATAAACACCTAGATTTGCATTTGATCCTGAATGAGGTTGTACATTGGCATGTTCTGCTCCAAAAAGTTCTTTTAATCTTTCTATAGCTAAAGTTTCAACTTTATCTACTACTTCACAACCACCATAATATCTTTTTCCAGGGTATCCTTCTGCATACTTATTAGTTAATTGACTACCCATTGCCTCCATTACAGCTTTTGAAACAAAGTTTTCTGATGCAATTAACTCAATGTGTTTCTGCTGTCTCCCTATTTCTTCCTGTATTAGCCCCATTATAATTGGGTCTTTTTCCTCTAATGATTTAAAATTCATTTACAATTAGCCTCCTTATATTATATAATTTATTTTGTTATTCTTTTGTCTATAGTCCATATTTGTTATATAATACTATCAATCTAATTATATAGTTTTTAGCCCATAAATACAAGAATATTAATAAAGTAGGTGTAATAATGGTTAAATCAAATATTAAAAACAGAGAAGAAGTGAAAAGTCTTTTAACTTTAGCAATATTTGCTGGCCAAATAATGTTGAAAAGTGGTGCTGAAATTTACAGAGTTGAAGATACAATTCAGAGAATTTGTAACTCAAGAGAAAATGTGAGTAATGTGCATCCCTTTGTTACCCCAGCCGGCATATTTATATCCTTAGAATATGATAAGGAAGTTTTTACTTATTTAAGAAGGATTAGAAATTTATCAATTGATTTAAATATTATAAGTGAAGTAAATGAATTTTCTAGAAGATTTGTGGAAACAGACATGAGTATTGATGAAGGTTTAAAAGTCTTAACCATTATTGATAAAACCAAACCTTATCCTCCAGTGATAAAAGCTGCTTTTGGTAGTGTAGCTGCAGCATGTTTTTCATTAATGTTTGGTGGTACAATAAGAGATTTTATTTCTTGTATATTAGTAAGTTTCATCGTAATTATGATTTTAAGCAAACTATCTAAATTTGAATTAACTTTTTTTCTTGAGAATTTTATAGGAGCATTTTTAGCATCTATATTTTCTTATGTAACTATTATAGTTGGATTTGGAGAAAATTTAGATATGATTATTATTGGTTCCATTATGTATTTAGTTCCAGGGGTATCTATGACTAATGCAGTTAGAGACACAATGTCAGGTGATTTTTTATCAGGACAATCTAAAGGGATGGAAGCTATATTTGCTGCTTTAGCAATAGCTTTTGGAGTAGGGGTTGTACTTAATTTCTATTTGAAAGGAGTAATATAATGACATATATATTCACATATTTGTTCCAATTTGTAATATCTTTTATAGCAACAATTGGATTCGGGATTTTTTTTGGGGCACCCTTTAATTCTATTATTCCTACTGGGTTTTCAGGCGCCATTTCATGGATTGTATATTACTTTTTTGCAAATAATTTAGGTGGTCCTATTGCGGCAACTTTTATAGCCTCTTTTTGTGTAGGTATTTTTGGAGAAGCTTTAGCTATTAAATACAGAAAACCAGCAACAGTTTTTATAACTCCAGGTATAGTATCCCTGGTTCCTGGTGCTGGCACTTATTATACAATGTTATATTTAGTTGACAAGGACTTTGTAAATGCAGCNNAATTTTGGGGCACAAACTTTTTTTGTAGCTGCTGCTATTGCAATTGGAATTGTTACAGCATCTGTGTTTTCTCGATCTATAAAAAACTTCAAGAAGCGAAATCGACAAAATATTTAATAACAAGCTAAATTATTTTTATTAATCGTACAGATTCTTCACCTTTTCTTAAAATCCTTCTATCTATAAGTCTAACAAAGAAATAAGATATGATTATGGCTACTAAACCTGTGACAAAACTCAATAATTCATAATTAGGATTTCCTATTCCTTTAAAATAATTACTTCCCAGTGCAATTCCTCCAATTAAAAAGATAATCGGAATCATATATACTATCATGGCGTATTTTATAAATTTTTTAGGTTCACCTTTTATTTCTACAAAATCACCAATTTGAGCATTTATTTTATTTGGCAGAGTAATTATATGAGCTGGTATATCACAACTACTACCGCAACCTTTACAATTTTCTCCACAACCAGAAACTCGTTTAATTTCTAATTCTACTTTTCCATCTTTAATATCTCTAACGAAACCTACTTGTTCCATAATAATAACCTCCTACTGGATTAAATCTTTTATAACTTCCGAAGCAATAATCAGACCTGCTACTGGTGGTACAAATGAAATACTTCCTGGAATTGCTTTTCTTATATCTTCAACTTCCATATTAATCTTCATAGGTATCTCATCTGACCAAACAACTTTCAAATTATCAATACCTCTTTTTTTAAGTTCTCTTCTCATAACTCTAGACATAGGATCTATGGATGTTGAATAAATATCACTTACTCTAAACTGAGTAGGATTTAATTTGTTTCCTGCTCCCATAGAGCTAATAATAGGAATACCTAATACTTTTGTTGAAACAATTAAATCTAATTTTGATGAGATCATATCAATAGCATCAACAATATAATCATACTCTGGAGATAATAATACATATTTCGTATCTTTATTATATTTCTCTTTGAATATAATTACCTCTATATCCGGATTTATCTCCATTAGTCTTTCTTTCATTGCCTCAACCTTAAACATACCTATAGTGGATGTAGTTGCATGAACTTGTCTATTTATATTGCTTATATCTATTATATCATAATCTACTAAAATAATCTTCCCAATTCCTGTCCTAGCTAATGCTTCAGCAGCATAACTACCTACCCCACCAATTCCAAATATAGCCACTGTGGAATGGGATAGTTTTTCCATCCCATCAGCGCCTATAAGAAGACCGGATCTACTAAATCTGTTATTCATCTTTGCTCTTATTAACACTAATATGAGCTTCAGATAATTGTTTTTGTGACACTTTAGTAGGTGCATCAGTTAATAAACAAGTGGCAGACTGAGTTTTAGGGAATGCTATAACATCACGAATATTAGTTTTATTAGCAAGTGTCATTATAAGTCTGTCTAAACCATAAGCAATACCTCCATGAGGCGGTGTACCATATTTAAATGCTTCTAAAAGAAATCCAAATTTATCTTCTGCTTCTTCTTCTGTAAAACCTAAAGCCTTAAACATTTTGCTTTGTAATTGAGAGTTACTTATTCGAATACTTCCTCCACCCATTTCATCTCCATTAATAACTATATCATAAGCCTTAGCCCTGACCTTACCTGGATCTGATTCTAAAAGATGAATATCTTCTTCCATGGGACTAGTGAAAGGATGATGTTTTGCTACATATCTCTTTTCTTCATCATCATATTCAAATAGTGGAAACTCTGTAATCCAAACTAAATTAAGATCATCTTCATGAATGATTTCTAATCTTTTAGCTATTTCATTTCTTAAATTCCCTAAGCTATCAAAAACCACACTTTCACTATCTGCTACAAAAAGGATTAAGTCTCCAACTTCTCCATTCATTTTCTCTAAAATTAGGTTAAATTCTTCTTCATTAAAAAATTTAGCTATTGGAGATGTAATACCTTCATTTGTTATCTTAATCCAAGCTAATCCTTTGGCTCCATAAGTTTTAGCATATTCTTCAAGAGAAGTAATATTTTTCCTTGTAAATTTATCACCATAACCTTTAATGTTAATACCTCTAACAGCTCCATTGTTCGCAACAGCTTGGCTAAATACTTTGAATCCAGAATCTTTCACTAAATCTGAAATATCTACTAATTCAAATCCAAAACGTAAATCTGGTTTGTCAACTCCATACTTTTCCATAGCATCTTTATAGGTCATTCTTTTTATTGGTAAATCTATTTCAATATCTTTTATTTCTTTAAATAATTTAAATAAGAACTTTTCATTTATTTCAAGTACATCCCCTACATCAACAAAACTCATTTCTACATCTATTTGAGTAAATTCAGGTTGTCTGTTAGCCCTTAAATCTTCGTCTCTAAAGCATTTAACTATTTGATAGTACTTATCCATGCCTGACACCATTAGTAGCTGCTTCATCAACTGTGGTGACTGTGGTAATGCGTAGAATTTGCCAGGGTTTACTCTGCTAGGCACTAAATAATCTCTAGCCCCTTCAGGAGTAGGTTTTGTTAACATAGGAGTCTCAATTTCCACAAAATTATTTTCATAGAAAAAATCTCTAATAACCTTGGATGTTTTAGCTCTTAATTTTAGAGTTTCTTGCATTGAAGGTTTTCTTAGATCTAAATACCTATATTTTAACCTCATAGTCTCAGAAACATTATCATCATCTTTTACATATATTGGTGTAGTTTGAGCCTCATCTAATATTTTTAATTCCTTAACTAAAACCTCTACTTCCCCTGTAGGAATTTCATTATTAACGGATTGTCTGATTCTAACAATTCCCTTAACAGCTATTACAAATTCAGATCTTATTTTTTCTGCTTTTTTAAATACTTCCTCTGGTAATGTATCATCAAAAACGATTTGAGATATTCCTGTAGTGTCTCTAATATCTATAAATAAAAGAGCTCCTAAGTTTCTTTCTCTTTGTACCCAACCCATTAATACTACTTCCTTACCAGCATCCTCTTTTCTTAGTTCGCCGCACATATTGGTTCTTCTTAACTTTCCCATCTTTTCACTCATAATAACCCTCCTCAAAAAATATAAACCTCTCATCTCTGATATTCAGGGACGAGAGGTTTTCTCGCGGTACCACCCTAATTAGGTATTCCTCACTCAAAATTTTAACGCCATTAGCGAACTAATCCTTACAGATTATTTACTCAAAGGTGTCTAAACTAAAATATTAATATCGGATTCCCACCAACACCGACTCTCTGTAATTAATGAAATTAATCATTTCCTTATCCTAGTATTTAATATTTTATTACTATATATTTTATCAGTTTATTATTTTTATTGCAATACTAATTTATATTCTAGCTACTCCTGAATCTATAGCTGCTTGTTTAACTGCTTTTGCTACTGCATCTGCAGTTTCTTTATTAAGAGCATCTGGTATAATATGATCTTCTTTTAATTTATCATCACTAACCATACTTGCAATTGCATAAGCTGCTGCTATATTCATCTCATCATTTATATCACTTGCTCGTGCATCTAAAGCTCCTCTAAATATTCCTGGAAATGCTGAAACATTATTTATTTGATTAGGAAAATCTGATCTTCCTGTTCCTATTACTCTAGCTCCACCTTCTTTAGCTAAGTCAGGTAAAATTTCTGGTATTGGATTGGCCATAGCAAAAATTATAGCATCTTTATTCATGGATTTTACCATATCAACGTCTACCACATTAGCAGCTGATACCCCTATAAATACATCTGCTCCATCCATAGCATCTTTTAAACTACCTTGAATATTGTCTTTGTTTGTTAAGTTTGCTAATTCTTCTTTTGACCAATCATTAGTAGGTGATCCTCTATAAATAATCCCTTTTCTATCTAACATAAGTACATTTTTTACTCCAAGGCTTAATAGCATTTTTACAATGGCTCCACCAGCAGCTCCACCACCATTACAAACTACTTTTATGTCTTCAAACTTTTTACCTACAATTTTCAGAGCATTGATTAAGCCAGCACTTACTACAACAGCAGTACCATGTTGATCATCATGAAATATTGGTATGTCTAATTGTTCTTTTAATTTTTTTTCTATTTCAAAGCATCTAGGAGCCGAAATATCTTCTAAGTTAATTCCTCCAAAGGTAGGACTTATTCTAACTATGGTTTCCACTATTTCATCTACATCTTTTGTATTTAATAGTATAGGCACTGCATCTACATTACCAAATTCTTTGAATAATATTGCCTTTCCTTCCATTACAGGCATTGCTGCCTCTGGCCCAATATCGCCTAAACCTAATACAGCTGTTCCATCAGTTACTACTGCTATTAAATTTCCCTTTGCTGTGTATTTATATACATCTGACTTATTAGCATGTATTTTTCTACATGGTTCAGCTACTCCTGGAGTATAAGCTATGCTTAAATCATCCCTTGTTTCAATTTTAATTTTTGATCTTACCTCTATTTTCCCTTTGTTGTCTTCATGCATTTTTAAACTTAATTCTGAATAATTCATAACAACACCTCTTTCTTATTTTTTATTAATTCATCTATTCTATTAATGTAATCATTAATGCCTTTGAAATTTGGTACTCTTGTAATTCTATTATTATCAACACTATAAATTTTTGAAACTGCTCCCATACCTAGTCCTATAATAGTTTCCTTTTCTTCCATCATAGATATATTATAAATACACTCCATACCTTCTTTACTATAGCCAATATTTTCTAGTTTTCCAGTTATTTGTTTTTGTCTATATAAATAATAGGGATGTAAATTCATAATTTTTAAAGACTGATAGATCTCATTTACAATATTATCAGCTTGGAAATTATTTATATGATTTATAGCCCCAATATTTTCCTTATAAGAAGAACCTTTTTTCAATGAAAGGCTATGTATAGTTAGGTTTTCAGGATCTAATTTGATTATTTCATTTAAAGTTCTCTTAATTTCTCTTATTCCTTCTCCTGGAAGTCCAATTATTAAATCCATATTAATTACAGAAAAACCAAACTGTCTAGCTAAATAATAACTGTCAATGATATCTTTTGAACTATGCATTCTGCCTATCCTTTTTAAAGTTGAATCTTCCATAGTCTGAGGGTTTATACTAATTCTGTTAATTTTATTCTCTCTTAGCATAGATAAAACTTCTTTATTAATAGTATCAGGTCTACCAGCCTCTACTGTGAACTCTATCATACTTTCACCAAAATTTTTATAGATAGCTTCAATTACACTATTTAAATACAAAATTGAAATAGAAGTAGGAGTTCCTCCCCCTATATAAACTGTATTCAGTTTTTTATCCTTCATAAGTTTACTGGTTTCTTCAATTTCATAAATTAAACCATTAATATAAATTTCTATAATATCTTTGTATTTATTTATTCCTAAAGAAGAAAAAGAACAATATGAACAAATACTTGGACAAAATGGAATACTTATATAAAGACTATACTTGTCTTTATGAATTGGATATAAATGCTTTCTTTGAACATTGCATATTTCTGACAGAAGCTTAGCCTTACTTTTCTGAATTTTATAATCTTCCACTAATATTTCTATTGCCTTCTCCTTAGCATATCCTATATCTATTAAATTATGCATTATTTTATTAGGTCTAATCCCTGTTAATATACCCCAGGGAACTGTTGTCTCAGTCATCTTTGAAAGTAGATTATAAATAGAAATTTTGATTCCAAGTTTTAAAATTTGCTTACAAGTGTAATCTTTTATACTAATACTACTTATATTTACAATATCACTGTATAGGGTTTCATCTTTCTCCGTAATTTTTGAAATAGCTTTAGATGCAGTTTTATCTTCATAAAGAATACTCTCTAAAAGATATCCTTGTCCCTTATATTCCCCTTTACTTTCTATAAATACTATTTCTTCTTCTGGTAAAAACACTCGTATAAGTTCATATAAATCGTGTTGATAACTATGACCTGAGATAAATAAATTAATCATTTTAACTCCTTATCTTAAAAATGGATTATTTCTTTTTTCACTTCCAACAGTAGATTCTGCTCCATGACCAGGCCAAACTATAGTATAATCTGGAAATATTAATAATTTTTCCTTTATTGATGAGATAATCGTATCATAGTCTCCACCAATTAAGTCAGTTCTACCGATAGAGCCTTGAAATAGTGTATCCCCTGTAATAAGGTTGTCACCTATTTTAATAGATATGCCCCCTTTCGTGTGACCTGGTGTATGGATGATTTCTGCTTCCAAATCCCCAAATTTTATTATATCTCCATCTTTAAGAAGTCTATCAGGTTTTAGCTCTACTGGCCCTGATGGCATAATATTAGATAAATTCATATTTGCGTCAGATATCATATCTACATCTTCTTCGTGAATCAAAAGTGGAACTTTCAATTTGTTTATTAAAGAAATTACCCCACCAATATGATCGCCATGTCCATGAGTTAAAATTATATAGTCTATATTTATATCTCTTTCATTTATAACATCCAGTATTTCATCTGAATCTCCACCTGGGTCTACAATAATTCCATCCTTTGTATTTTCTGAGTAGACAATATAACAGTTAGCAGCATATATACCAGCAGCCATTCTAATTACTTTCAATTAAATCCCTCCTAAAAATCTCTCTTGCTATCAACAAGAATAGTAACAGGCCCGTCATTTATTAAATGAACATCCATGTGGGCTCCAAATACACCACTCTCAATATTAATTCCACTTGATTCTATTTTCTTTATAAAATCTTCATATAATGCTTTGCCTACTTCACTATTTGCAGACCTAGTAAAACTAGGCCTTTTTCCTTTTCTTACATCTCCATAAAGTGTAAATTGAGATATAACTAATATTTCACCAGTAATATCTAAAACAGATAAATTCATTTTATCATTATGGTCTTGAAAAATTCTTAAACCTATGGTTTTATCCACTAGGTAAGAAACATCACTGTCATCATCATTGTCACCTACACCTAAAAGCACTAGCAACCCTTTAGATATTTCCCCCACTATCTTATTATCCACACTAACACTTGCTTCTTTAACTCTTTGTATAACTGCTCTCATTGATTGCCTCCTAAGAAGTTACTCTATATACATCTATTATACTCCTAATTTTCTTTACTTTAACCATTAAATCACTTAATTGTTTTATATCTTTAATTTCTAAAGTCATATTAATAATTACTACTTTTTCCTTATTAGTTCTTGCATTCATAGACAATAATCCTATATCTGCTTCATTAATTTTTAAGGCGATTTCAGCTAAAAGACCAGGTCTGTCTGTACCTGTTACTTGAATTTCTGCATTATAAGATGAATCCTTTTGAATATCCCATTCCACATCAATAAATCTCTCTAATCCGTCAGTATTAACTATATTAGGACAATCTGTTCTATGAATAGACACACCTCTACCTTGTGTAACGAAACCAATTATTTCATCACCAGGAACTGGATTGCAACATTTGGAGAGCCTAATTTTTATATTATCTACACCTTTAACTATTACTCCTTGGGTTGGTTTAATTTTTTTATCTTGCTGTGGCTTTTGTATTTTTTCTTCAATATAAGCTTTTTCATCAGTTATTTTAAATAATTCATTATAATATTCTTTTAATCTTCCTATTACTTGACTTAAAGTTATATTTCCATATCCTAAAGAAGCATATAAGTCTTCAAGGGAATTTATACTAAGTTTATTGGATACATTTTTAATCCATTCATCTTTAAGTATTTCAGATGGTTTATAGCCAAGTTTTTTTATTTCTCGCTCTAACATTTCTTTACCTTTAGCTACATTTAAATCCTTATCCTTTAATTTATACCATTGCTTTATTCTAGATTTAGCTTGATTGGTTTTTACTATTTTTAGCCAATCTCTACTTGGCCCACTATTTGATGATGTAATTATTTCAACTATATTACCATTTTGCAGCTTATAGTTAAGTGGAACAATTCTGCTATTTACCTTTGCTCCCACACATTTATTTCCAACTTCTGTATGCACTCTATAGGCAAAATCTATAGGAGTAGATCCTTCAGGTAAATTAATTACATCTCCTTTAGGTGTAAATACAAAGACTTCATCTGTAAAAAAGTCTATTTTTAATGTTTCCATAAAATCTCTAGGATCATTAGAATCACTTTGCCATTCTAATAATTGTCTTAGCCATGTAAGCTTTGTATCAAAATTATCCCCTTTAGATGCACCTTCCTTATACTTCCAGTGAGCTGCTATACCATATTCTGCAGTCTTGTGCATTTCCCAGGTACGTATTTGCACTTCAAATATTTCCCCTTTAGGGCCTATAACAGTAGTATGAAGTGATTGGTACATATTAGGTTTTGGCATTGCAATATAGTCTTTAAATCGTCCTGGTAAGGGCTTCCATAAGGTATGAACAATTCCAAGTACACCATAGCAATCTTTTACATTATCTACTAATACTCTAATAGCTGTAAGATCAAATATTTGTTCAAAAGCTTTGCCTTGATGCACCATTTTTTTATATATACTATAGAAGTTTTTTGGTCTTCCACTAATGTCACAATTTATTTCTACTTCTTCAAGTTTTATTTCTAAATTCTCTATTATCTCAGCGATATATGTTTCTCTTTCTTTTCTACGCTTGGATACACGTTCTACCAGATCATAGTAATTATCTGGGTCTAAGTATCTCAGTGAAAGGTCTTCTAGTTCCCATTTAATTTTTGAAATACCTAATCTATGTGCTAATGGAGCATAAATTTCCAAAGTTTCAAGTGCTTTTTCTTTTTTCTTTTCATCGGTCATGTATTCTAAAGTTCTCATATTGTGGAGCCTATCAGCTAGTTTTACAATAATTACTCTTATGTCTTTTGCCATTGCCAAAACCATTTTTCTTAGGTTTTCTGCTTGGTTTTCTTGTTTTGTTTTGTATTGCAACATCTTTAACTTTGTAACTCCATCTATTAAGTCCGCAATTTCAGTTCCAAATTCTTCTTCTATTTTTTCATAGGATTTATTTGTATCTTCAATTACATCATGAAGAAGCCCTGCTATTATAGTAGATGTATCCATGTTTAGATCTGCTAGTATTAAGGCAACATTATAAGGATGAATAAAAAACTTTTCACCTGAGTTTCTTAGTTGACCCTCATGGGCAGATTCAGCAAAGTGGAATGCTTTCACTACTAACTTTAAATCAGCATTTGGATTATATTGTTCAATTCTCATTAATAGGTTTTCTAACATGATTTACACCTTCTTCACTTTTCTATTATATTTTAAAATCTATACTTTTGTATTATAAGCTGTAATTTGGTATTACCCATATATTCATTTATATTTGGATTATATACAATATCCAGCAAAACTTTATTTTTAATATCTTTAGATGCTTTTTCCATTTCCTCTTTTCCATATTTAAAGATAAGTCTATTTTGAAATTCTTCTATATCTCCAAAATACATCCCTTCCATAGTTGTACCTTTTTTAGATTCAAGTTTTAATTTTAAAACATTTTTATTTATACCTAATATGGAAAGGCTGTTAATTTTTAATGATTTTTCTCCAAATATTGGCTTAGAATTACCTTTTCCAAAAGGTTCCAAGTCTTTTAACTCCTCTACCAACCCATAATTAATATATTCCATAGGTAGACCCATGTCAATATATATCTTAGGTATTAAGTCTTGATTACTTAGTGTAGTATTACTATTAAGATCTATTTTTAGTTTATCTATATTGTCTTCATCTAAAGTAAGCCCGGCAGCCATAGGATGTCCACCAAATCTATTTAATAATTCCTTACATTTGGTCAGCTCCTCAAACATATTGTATTCTTCTATGGACCTACCGGAACCTTTAACTCCCTCTAGACCTTTAGTTAATACGATTGTAGGTTTGTAGTACAGTTCTTTAATTCTACCAGCTATTATGCCAGCTATACTTTCATGTATTTCAGGTTCAAATATAACTAGTATTTTATCATTCTTTAAGGAAGATTGCTCTATTTTTTCTATAATACCCTCTAATCCTTCAGATGTCATCCTTTTTCTTTCTTCGTTTATACTTCTTAAGTTCTTTGCCATCTGAGCAGCTTTATCTTCTTCTTTTTCCATTAGTAATTCTAATGACAATAAGGCTGATTCCAACCTCCCAGAAGCATTAATTGTAGGACCTATTACAAATCCTAAATGATAAGCAGTAATATTTGAATTGTTTATACCACTTTCTATTATAAGGTTTTTTAGTCCAATATTTTTAGTCTTATTTATAAGTTCTAAACCTTTTTTTACAATTATTCTGTTTTCATCTACTAAATCAACCACATCACAAACAGTTGCAATGGCTACAAATTCTAATAGTAAATGGGTTTCTTCAGGATTAATATGGAATAAAAAATGAATTTGTTGGATTAACTTATATGCAACACCTGCTCCACAAAGCTTTTTAAAAGGATAATCGCAATCCAATCTCTTAGGATTTATTACAGCATCAGCTTCTGGAATAGTGTATTTTTTAACTCCATCTTCTTCAATATATGGTAAATCATGATGATCTGTAATAATCATTGTAAGTCCTAATTCTTTAGCCTTTTTTACTTGTTCTATTGCAGAAATACCATTGTCACATGTAATAATAGTATCTACACCTTCTTGCTTTGCTTTTTGGATAATTTCATTGTTTATACCATATCCGTCTTGTACCCTATCAGGAATTGTAAAATCAACATTAGCACCTAGTTTTTTTAAACTAATATATAAAATATAGACAGATATGACTCCATCAACATCAAAATCTCCAACTATTCTAATCTTTTTATTTTTTTCGATTTTTTCTTTAATTATACTTGCTCCCAATTCTAAATCCATCATTAAGGTAGGTGAGTGTAAGCTTTCTAGCTTAGGATTTAAAAACATTTCAATATCCTTATAATCTATTATATCTCTATTTATTAAAATTTTAGATATAATTTCATTTATACCTAAATCTTTTGCAATTATTAATGGATCTACACCATTATTTTTAATGAACCATCTCTCCAAATTTAAATCACTCCAATTAAAAAGAATTTAGATACTATAACAATATCTAAATTCTATCATTTTTAGAAGATTAATTCTACTAAATTCCCTTTAATTGTTCTGATTTGGTGGTAATTCAGTATTTATATCTACTAATGTATTAACCTGAGCTTCTTTTTCCTCAATAACTTTCAATAAACCATTTTTTTCTTCTTCTAATATTAAGATTTTATTATTAAGCACTTGTATATCCGAGTCCACAGACTCACTTTTTTTGTTTAGAGTTTTTATTTCTCTTTTAAAGTGTAAAATTTTAAAAAAGTTTAATAAATAAATAACTAAAGCACCTAATAATGCCGAAAATATTATTACTAAGGCTTGAGACATAGCTATTTCAGTGAAAAACAAGTCGATTGTCACAGGTCCACCATTTCTTAGGGCAAATAATCCAATAAATACAGCAAATATCAACGAAAAAATAAATCCACTTTGCATATTAACACTCCCTTACATATTATAGTATATATTTACCCATATAAAAGAAAAGGAAACTGCTATTTAGCAGTTCCCACAAATTTTCTATTTTTAAAATCAAACCATATTGCTGGTGCAATAAAAAGTGATGAATAAGTACCTGCAATCATACCAATTATTAATGGGAGTGCTAGTACTTTCACTGCTTCTACCCCAACTATATATAATACAACCACAGCTATTAAAGTAGTAATTGTGGTTATGATAGTTCTTCTAATTGAAAGATGTATACTATTATCAATTATATTTTCTAAAGTAAGTCGTGGATTCAATCTTAATTCTTCTCTTATACGATCAAAGATTACAATTGTATCATTTATAGAATAACCCACTATTGTTAATATAGCTGCAATAAATGAACTATTTATAGGTAATTTAAAGATTGCATAAACTGCCACTGTTATAATAACATCATGTAAAAGAGCTATTATGGCTCCAAGTCCAAATCTCCATTCAAATCTAAATGTTATATAAAGCAACATTGCTATAGTGGCAATTGTTATAGATAACAATGCTTTTTCGCTAATTTCTTTTCCCATTGTAGGGCCAAATTTTTCTGATTTTACATTATCCTTATTTATACCATGTTCTTCTGCAAATTTTGAAATTATATTATTTACAGTAGTATTAGACAAGTCTAAGGTACTTTTAATTATAAGTTCTCCTTTATTGGCTCCCCCATGAATTATACTTGCATCATTATCGTA
>LFRM01144488.1_pt2 | contig 18408 bp, 17 predicted proteins | sample 618341 | NCBI WGS metagenome assembly LFRM01 (sample SAMN03654438, study PRJNA283298) | anaerobic digester metagenome | isolation source: pool of bioreactors CSTR01a, CSTR02a, and CSTR03a thermophilic anaerobic... | place: Denmark: Kgs. Lyngby | collected 2014-05-21 | reverse complement strand
TGTTTCTTGAGGGGCTCGGGGTATAGAGCCCCGGGGCTCATGCTTTTTAATCTTCAGGCTCCTGGAGCGGCAGCGGTATTTCCCGTTACCGCCAATGGTGGAGGCAGACCATGAAGAAAGAACTCGTCATCGAATGGAACAAGATTGAAAAGACCCCTGGAGCGTTCGAGGAGACCGGGATGGCGCTCCCGGCGGTTCTCGCGGAGATCAAGATGCTCCTTGAACTTGAGGGCGTCAGCGTCCAACTGATCGAGCGGGTCGCGGAGTCGGAGAGCCTCCTCTTNNGCATCCTGCGAGGCCTGCGAGGGAGATGCGGAGTGCCGGACGCTCCGCTACAACGGCGAGGAGTACGAGGCGATCCCGCCGGAGCTGATCGGCCGGGCGGCCGCAAAAGCCCTCGAGCTGGAGTGAACCCGTGACGGAGCCCGTCGCCTGCTCGGGCCTCCCGAAGACCGGGAACCTGACCTGCCGGGTGGGGAGGGTGTTCCTGCGGCGCTCGACGGCCGCGAAGACGCCTGTGCGTTTTGGAGACTCCGGGAGATCGGGATCGAGCCGGACCTGCATGTCGTCGCGACCGATCGGCAGGACCGCGAAGAGCGCCGGCATTGCCTTTGATCCGGATCCCCACCGCCGTATCGAGGGAGGGTTTTTCAATACATTTTCAATGTATATTGTTTAACATTAACACGAAGTTAAATAGTTATTCTTAATATGGGCCGCGTCCCAACCACGATAGCGGAAACCTTCGATGCCTCCCTGAAGTGTATCGGAGAAGATCCAATGGATGTGGTAGTTATTACAAAGCATTGCCGTCTTCTGATCATCATGCTCGGTGTTTGTGTGGTTCTCCTCTGCGCCTCCGCCGCCTGCACAGCCACCCTGAACGCGGACCCCTCCACTGAAAACCGCACGATCACCGATATGGCGGGCCGAACCGTCGTCGTCCCGTCGGAGATCAAGAACATCCTCTGCACCTCCCCGCCGTCGACGATGCTCGTCTACATGGTCGCGCCCGACCGGCTCGCAGGCTGGAATTTTGCGCCCGAGAAGGGCTACATCGCTGATAACTACATGGCACTTCCGGTCATCGGGGGCTGGTTCGGGAAAGAGACCGGCAACTATGAGACGTTCATATCGATGCACCCCGATGTCGTCATCGAGGGCTACACCACCGACGGCGGAGCGGCGCTTGCCTCCGTTGCCGAGCGGCAGCAGAAGTTGGGCTCCATCCCGGTCGTCGCCGTTGAGGATAGCACCAACTCCACCGGCTACTCGGCGCCCATCAGGTTCATGGGCGACCTCCTTGGAGAGGAGAAGCAGGCGGAAGCGATGATCGCCTTCTACGAGGGCGTGCTCGCCACGGTGACGGAGCGGGTGGCCTCGATTCCCGAAGACCAGCGGGTGGGGGTTTACTATGCCGAGGGTCCCAAAGGGCTGACGACCGACCCCTCGGGCTCTCCGCATTCTGAACTCATCGACCTCTGCGGCGGGAGAAACGTTGCGGACTGCGCGATCACGCCCGGAATGGGGATGACGGAGGTCTCGATGGAGCAGGTCATCGCCTGGAATCCGGACGTCATTCTGGCCGGGGATCCGGGGTTCTACGCCACGGTCCGGACCGATCCGCTCTGGCAGGAGATCGCCGCCGTGAAGACGGGTCGGGTCTATCTCACCCCGCGGACGGCGTTCTGCTGGTTCGATCGTCCGCCCGGGATCAACCGGATCGTCGGGATCCCCTGGACCGCCAAGGTCCTCTACCCCGATCTCTTCCAGGACATGGACCTTGAGAGCCTCGTCCGGGAGTATCACGAGATCTTCCTCCACGTATCGCTCTCCGACGACCAGATCCGGGAGATCCTGAACCCCTGAGGTCGAAGAGATGGGGTACGTACCAGGCAGGTTCGACCGCGAAGGGGCGGAGCACATGGACCGGATTGCAAAGACAGTCTTCGCCCCGGTCTACCCAGTGCTCGCGGAGCAGATCCTTATTCGGTGCGGGTTCTCCCGCGGACGGTGCCTCGATGTCGGCAGCGGCCCCGGGTCGCTCGGGATTGCGCTTGCGCAGGCAAGCGACCTTGCGGTCACGCTCCTCGACTCGTCCCCGGATATGCTTGCCATCGCCGAAGAAAACGTCCGGGAAGCCGGGCTCTCGGATCGCGTCTCGCCTCTTCGAGGCGACGTCCACGATATCCCGCTCCCCGCGGGATCCGTCGATCTCGTGGTCAGCCGCGGGTCGGTCTTCTTCTGGGAGGACCTCTCCCGGGCATTCTCGGAGATCTACCGGGTTCTTGCGCCCGGCGGAAGGACCTACGTCGGGGGCGGGTTTGGGACCGCCGAACTCAGAGATGCCGTCGCGGCCGCGATGACGAAGGAGAATGCGGACTGGAAGAGTTTCCGGGACAAGAATCTCGGTCCCGACAACCGGGAGCGGGTCGCAGGCGTCCTCGCAGACCTCGGCCTTCATCACCGGATCATCAACGACGACTCCGGGCTCTGGGTCGTGATCGAGCGGGGGCGATAGGCATGCGGTGCTCTATCTGTGAGAACCGTTGCGCCATTCCGCCCGGGGGAACCGGGCGGTGCAGGATGTACACGAACAAGGACGGAAGGCTTGTCGAGCGGTTCCCCGACCGTTACATCGCGGTCATGCCGATTGCTATCGAGACGATGCCGATGTGCCACTACCACCCCCGGGAGACGTTCTTGCAGGCGAGCGGCATCGGGTGCACCTTCTCCTGCGGCGGGTGCATATCCGAGACGGTCGCCCTCCACGCGGAGGCGGTCTCCGGGGCCCTCAAGCATATTCCGCCTGATGCCCTGATCAGGCGCGCCCGGGAGGAAGGGTGCCGGGGGATAGCCTTCTGCCTCAACGACCCGACCGCCATGCACCGGACCTTCCTCCGGGTGGCCCGGGCGGCGCATGATGCCGGCCTCCTCGTCGGGTGCGCGACGAACGGCTACTACACGGAGGAGGCCCTCAGTGACCTTACATCAGCCATCGACTTCGCGAACATCGGGCTGAAAGGGGCGTCCGATGCGCGTTACCGAGCGTGCGGGGCGGTCTCGGCGGAACCGGCCTTCCGGACGGTGAAGACCCTCTTCGAAGCAGGCATCCATGTGGAGGTCTCCTGTATCCACGCCCGAGGCTCCGACGAAGAGATCCGTGTTGCGGCCGCTCGGGTTGCTGAGATATCCCCCGACATCCCGTTCCTCGTCATGCGGTTCATACCGTTCGGCGACGAGCCGCCGGAGATGGAGCCGACGATTGCGGAGTCTGAGCGGATCTGCGACGAGCTGCGCCGGACGCTCCGCTACGTCTACCTCTTCAACTCGCCCGGGACAGAATACCTCAATACGGCGTGCCCGTCCTGCGGGAAGACGGTCGTCCGGCGGGAGTTTTTCGGGCCGATGGGAGCGCGGACAATCGCTATCCCGCCGGACGCCGGGTGCTCCTGCGGTTTTTCACTCCCTGTGATCGGGAGTATCGGAGAGACGCCCTACTGCGAGCCCGGGATGATGGGCGGCTACCGGTTCACTCGGGCGCTTGAGATGGTCCACGCCGTCCTGGTCTGCCTCGGCGTTGAGTCCGACGCCGACCTCGCCCGTATCTGGGCCGGGGTCATCAGGGACGACTATATCCGGGACCTCCATGGGAAGATCCAGAGGATCGACGGTTATCTCGATCTTGTCCGGGAGCTCGGAGAACGTGCGGGCCGCCCTGAGGCGGCAGAGAAACTTGCTGCCTACATCGGCGACCGGGTGGCGGCGGTCTCGTCGGCGGTGGAGGGCTGTTGCAGGCCCCGTGTCTACTACTCGATGGGGACGCCGCTCTTCGCCCTGAACGCCGAGCGGTTCGAGATGGACCTCGTGGAGGCGGCCGGCGGCGACCCCGTCAACCGCGGGATCGCCCGGGCCGGGAAGCCGGGAGTCAATATAACCCCGGAAGAGTTTGCCGCGTTCAACCCCGAGTACATTTTTATATCCGGGTTCCTCTCCGCACCCGCTTCGGATTACCTTGCGGCATGCCGGAGGATGGGGCTTTCTGCCGACGCCATCGAGCACGGCCGGGTCTACACTATGCCGCCGGGCTGGGACTTCGGCAACCCCCGCTGGGTTCTCGGTCTCTCCGCCATTGCAGGCGTTCTCCACCCGGAACGCATCGCATTCGACCTTGCTGCAGAACAGGACCGGTTCTACCGGACGTTTTACGGGACCGGCGCGGCGGGGACGACCGGAAACCGGTCGTTCTATCGTCCCTAAACAACCGGCGCCGTCGGAGGATCTCCCTGCTCGACCGCTTCTGCAAGCACCCCGAGAGCGAGGCAGGCCCTGGCGAAGGCCTGCGTCGGCCGGTGTCATCCGGCGTAACTCGGCTCAGACCGCCATTCTGTGGTTATTTCGCCGGATATCGGCACCCGAGCGCCGCACTCCCCATCCGGGTCCGGCGCCGATGTGCGCAGAAGCGGCAGTCGGAGATCGACATCCCGCTACTCTTCCTTCGCCGCGGTCTTCTCTGTCGGGAGGACACTCTCCTCCTCAAAGATGGCCTTTATCGTTGCATCGTCGAGGTCCACCCCATACCACCGGGTGTAGAACTGCCGCACCTCGTCGTGCATATCAATCCCGGCCCCGTCGGGGGCTGAGACGGAGCCTATCCAGAGCATACCGAGGATGCTCTCGGGGACGGGCATATCCCATGCGGCGATATAGCGGGGCATGCGGTAGATCTTCCCGTTCTTGACAGCATCGAGATGGCCGAGAGTGGAGGAGTTCCGTATGGACGCCGTCTCGTCCTGGCAGTAGGGCGTCAGGATGATCATATCCGGGTTCCAGGCACAGACCTGCTCGGGCGAAACCTCTCTCCACCCGCCTGAGATGTCATCGTGCGCCACGTTCCTGCACCCTCCGGATGCGAGAAGGGCGTCCGAGTACCAGCCGGCGCCGGCGGTTTTGAAGATCCCGGGCCCTGCGAGGTAGACGTTCTTCTGCGGCGCGGTGGCGTGGGCCGCACGCAGCCGCTCCTCGGTCTCCCGGTAGGACGCGACGTAGTCTGCCGCCCGCTCCTCCGCGCCGATGGACGCCCCGATGATCCCGACGGCGGAGAGGAAGTCCTCAGGCGACTCGGTCTCGATCATGATGACCGGGATCCCCGCATCGGCGATCTGGCCGGCCTCTTTGGCCGAGGACCCCCGTGCGACGACGAGGTCGGGAGCGAGCCGTACGATCTCCTCGATGTTTGACCCTTTCGGACTTCCGGGCGCGGGGATTCCGGAGACCTTCCTGCAGATCTCGTCCACCACGGTCCTGTTCGCAGGGCCGAACGTCGCGCCGACAAGCCTGTCCCCACCGCCGAGCATCAGGATGATATGGGTGGCCATCGGGTCAATCGAGACGATCCGGTTCACCTCCTGCGGGAGTGCGACCTCAGCGCCGGTCGCGTCGGTCACCGTCCGGGTGCCGGGCGGCTCTGCGGCGATGCAGCCCGCCGATGCGAGGAGGAGGGCGACGATACAGAGGGCGACCGTAGCGAGACATCTCGGAGCCATCACGCCTCCCCCCTGCCGCGGCAGCCGCACGGGTTTATCGGGATGCAGACCACTCGCTCCGCCTCTTCGACATAGCGGACGCAGACATCGACTCCGTAGGCTTCGTGCAGGTTCTCCTTTGTGATGACGTCCTCAGCCGGCCCCTGCGCGATCAGCCTGCCGCCTTGGAGGATGGCGACCGTATGCGAGACTAAAAACCCGTGGTCCGGGAAGTGGGTGCTCATCAGGATGGCGATCCCATCGGCGGCGAGCCGGTCGATCGTCGCGATCACCTTCATCTGGTTGCCGATATCGAGGTGCGACGTCGGTTCGTCGAGGATGAGCAGTGACGGCTCCTGTGCGAGGGCACGGGCGATCATCACCATCTGCGACTCCCCGCCCGACATCTCGGATATGCACTTCTCCCGGAGATGGGTGATTCCGATCCGCGCAAACGCTTCCTCCGCCTTCTCGTAGTCCTCCTCTTTCGGGACCGAGAAGGTCGAGATGTGAGGGGCTCTCCCCATGAGGACGAAGTCGAGCGCGGTAAACGGGAAGACGGCATGGTGGACCTGGGGGACGTAGCCGACCTCCCGCGCGACCTCCTCAGGCCGCATGTCGGTGACCCGGTGCCCGTTGATCTCCACCATCCCGCTCTGGGGCGTGAGAATGTTTAGGATGCACTTGATCAGGGTCGATTTCCCCGTGCCGTTCCTCCCGAGAAGAGAGAGAACCTCCCCTCTCCGGAGGGAGAAGGAGACATCTTCAAACTGCTTTGTGATGCCGTCGTATGAGAACGAGGCGTTGTTGACGTTGAGAATCATGTCCAGCCGACCTTCTTTTGAGTTAAGAGGTATGCGAAGAACGGCGCGCCGATGAGCGCCGTCAGGATGCCGAGAGGGATCTCGGTCGCGGTCAGAGTTCTTGCGATATCGTCGACGACGAGAAGGAACGAGGCTCCGAGAAGGGCCGATGCGGGGATGAGTCTCCGGAAGTCCGGGCCGACGAGCATCCTCCCTATATGGGGGACGACGAGGCCCACCCAGCCGACGATCCCGCTGATGCATACCGCGGAAGCGGTGACGACGGTCGAGGCGACGATGATCACCACGGTCATCCTCTTGGTGTCCAGCCCGAGTGCCTGCGCCTCCTCTTCCCCGACCGAGAGGAGGTTGATTCGCCACCTGATGAGGAAGAGGCAGAGGCTCCCGAGGAGGATCGGGGGGGCGACCGCGATGATGTCGGCGTTTGTGACCGCAGAGAGGCTCCCCATCAGCCAGAAGACGATCGCGGGCAGGGTGTCGTAGGGGTCGGCGACGTATTTGGCGAGGGAGAGGAGGGCGGAGAAGAGGGATCCGACGATGATCCCTGCGAGGACGAGGACGAGGGTCGAGGTGTTTTTGTAGATGCGGCTGATGCCGTAGGTGACGGCGACCGCGACGATCCCGAAGACGAATGCGGAGACCTGGATGACCCAAGGGTTACCGGAGAGGAGGATCCCGAGCGCCGCCCCGAAACCCGCGCCGGCGGCCACGCCGAGAATATCGGGTGAGACGAGGGGGTTTCGGAAGAGGCCCTGAAACGAGGCCCCGGCGAGGGCGAGCCCCCCGCCGACGAGCATCGCTGCTATCACCCGTGGAAGCCTGATCCTGAAGAGGACTGTCTCTTCCGATGCGCTCCACGTCTGCTCAAAGGAGGGGAGGAAGACCTGATGACCGGAGAGGGTCGAGAGCAGGGACGACGTACCGTCGAGGAGTGCGTTTATGGTTCCTACGGTGAGGATCCGCAACGTCTCCACCGGGTCCATCACGTACCTCCCGAAAAAGAGAGAGAAGAAGAAGAGGATGATTGGGAGGAGGTAGATGGCCTTCCCTGCCGGGATCAGCCGGAGAACGGCTTCATGGGCCGGTGTGCCGTCCCGAAAGACCGATCGCCAAAAACCGATCGCAACATTCTTCCTGGGTTCCTGTCCGATCTCTATAATCGGTTCTTTCCTATGGGTCATCTGGTATACCGTCCATACCGGATATGTTTATTTGTTTTACTTAATATTATGGCAATGTAAATGGCATAACCTTTACAACAACAATAAAAAGGTTCGGCGGATCCCGCCGTGTTGCACAATTTCCCGGGGTTTCCCTCACGGATCTTCCTGCGGTAGTTTCACTCAGGCCACCGCCGCAACCAGCGTGTTGCAACAGTTCACCTGTGCCTGGTCTGAGATCACCGTGAGGGGCGGGCAGACAGGTTCGGGGATAGGAATATATCTCCAGCTAATATGTAAATATATTTTATTTGATTTTACTGAAAAGTAAATGATTATAGATAAATATGCGCGACGTCGCACTATTGTACGGTGTAGTCGGTATGAAGAAAGATACTCGCCATCTGGTTCTCGCCATCGTGGCCGTCTGTGCCGTCCTGACTCTTGCTTTCGTCCTTGCAGCGCCCGGGACTGCCGGTGAAGAATCTGCTGCAACGGTCCGGACGATCACGGATTAGCTTCTGATTTACAACAGTCACACATGATCGGTGAAGAATCTGCTGCAACGGTCCGGACGATCACGGATATGGACAACAGGACGGTGACCATCCCCTCCGAGGTCAGGACCGTGGTCATCACCTGCTGTGGCGGAGCGGCGCAGGAACTGGCTGCCCTGGGGGTCGGCGACCGGGTCGTCGCCCAGCCGCAGCAATGCACTACGGAGCGCCTGTATACCGTCGTCCCGGGATACCGCACCACGCCCGACGTCGGTTCCTTCGACAACGCCAACGTGGAGGAGATCCTGAAACTCAACCCCGACATTGTTATCGGGAGTTATTATGCAGAAACAGGCAACGCCCGCATTGAAGCAGCCGGGATCCCGGTCGTGCGGGTGCTCACGGGGCGTGCCGGAGTCGAGGAACTGAAACAGGAGTTCCGCATGCTGGGTCAGGTCTTCGGGCGCGAGGAGCGTGCCGAACGGCTGGTTGCGTACTGGGATGAGACGCTGGCCCGGATCGAGGCGAAGATCGCCGATCTCCCCGAGGGCGAGCGGAAACGGGTCTATTACATGAACAACAACCCCCTCTCGACGGATGGGCGTGGCGGGTGGGGTGACGCGATGATCCGCGCCGCAGGCGGGATCAACGTTGCCGGAGAGGTTGATAAGATGTGGGGCGTCGAGGTATCCCCCGAAGAGCTCGTCCGGTGGGACCCCGAGGTCATCTTCGTTCGGTCGAACATGAAGGACTACTCGAGCCCGGCCGGTGCGTTTGTAGCCAACCCCCAGTTTGCGACCGTCACGGCGGTCCGGGACGGGGCGGTGTATCCGTGTCCCGTAGGAACGTTCTGGTGGGATCGCCCCGCACCGGAGAGCCCGCTAGGGATCCTCTGGCTTGCACAGAAACTCTACCCGGATCGGTTCGCCGACGTCGACCTCGCAGACGAGACAAAGAAGTTTTTCCGTGAGTTCTACGACTACGACCTTACGGACCAGGAGGTAGAGAGCATCCTCCACCCGACACCAATTTGAACGGATGTGGTTACACCATGACAAGACAGACAATCCAGCTCCGGCAGGTCATGCCGGCGGCAGAAAGTGTTGAACACCTTGATGCAGCCCTGTCCGGGTACCAATCGTACCAGGTCCTCTCGGCAGCGCTCGAACTCCGGTTCTTTGACTGGCTCTCGGAGCGTGGCCCGACCGCAAGAAACGACGTCACTGCAATCGGCATAAACGGGATGTTTACCCGGGGTTTCCTGACGGCGCTCGCCGATATGGGATATATCACGTTCGAAGAGAACGTGTGTGCAAACACCCCAATCGCCGAAGAACTCCTGGTCAGCACCAGTCCCACCTACCAGGGCGACCTGATTCTCGCCGCCGGCAGGGAGACGTCATCGTGGTCCCACCTGGCCGCAACGCTCAGGGACGGCATGGAGACGCCGAAAACCGGTCCCCGGCCGACGCACGATCACCTCAGGGCGGTCGCTCAGCGGTGCATCAGGGGAGAGCTGCAACACGTCGTCGGCCTGATCGGCCAGCACTCCGGGTTCAGGAACGCCCGGTCCATGCTTGATGTTGGCGGTGGACACGGCCTCTACGCCGTCGCCCTCTGCCAGGAGAACCCGAACCTCCAGGCAACCGTCTTCGATCTGCCGCACGTGGTACCGCTGACCCGGGAGTACATCGGCAAATACGGTATGGGTGGACGGATCTCCGCCCGGGGAGGAGACATCCTCACCGACGATCCGGGCAGGGGGTATGACCTCATCATCGTTTCGCACCTCCTCTACAAGTTCCGGGACCGGTTGACGGATGTCCTCGGCAGGATCACGGAATCCCTTGCCCCTGGTGGCCTTCTTGTCCTCAACCATCTCTTCTGTGCACCGGGTTGCACTGTATCACCGGGAAGCGGGATTGCAGAACTCGACCGCGCGCTCATGAGTGCCGGGCATCCGCTCTGCCACCCTGAGGAGCTCGAGGCCGTGCTCAAACGCCTGGGATATACCGGTATCACCCGTTCTCCCCACGAGACCGGAATGGGTTATGGTGTCCTCTTCTGTGCGACGAAAGGTGACGGCGATGCCGGGCATCGCCGGGATGGCTCCTCGTCTTCCGGGTGCAGCTGCGGGCCGGATGGGTGTGGGTACTGATGGGCGACAGCACAGTCCTCGACGAGACCATCCGGATCCTCAAGGAGCGCCTCGGGGAAAGGATGGATGACGTGAGGGTCGATCGCGCGGTTGTGGGAGTCTTTTTCACGGGAGTCAAACTCAGCACGGGCCACGGGGGTATCTGCGCCACGCCCATAAAGTCGATCCCGGAAGCCGTCTGCTGCCCGAGTTCGGCAAAGGCGCTGCCGCACTCGGGGAGGCTCCGGGAGCGGAGAATCGAAGCCTACCTGGCTGACGCTCTTGGAGACCGGCCGATGCGCAAGGCGCTCGGGATCGCGGCCGTCAGCGCATTATCGGCGCTCTGTGACGATGTATGCCCCGGGCCGGATCACCCCGTCGTACGCGGCGTCGATGCGGTCGATCTCCTCACGATACAGGAGAGCGGGAATGTCGTGGTCGTCGGGGCGCTGACCCCGTATCTGCGTGCCCTCAAGCAGGCCGGTCAGCCGTTTCGTGTCCTCGAGATGGATCCCCGTACGCTCAAGCCCGACGAGCTGCCGTTCTACACGCCGGTCGAGGAGACGGATATGGTCGTTCCCTGGGCTGACACCCTGGTCATCACCGGCACCACGCTGATCAACGGGACGCTCGACCACCTGCTCGAACTCGCCCGGCCGGAGGCCACGGTGGTCGTGCTCGGCCCTTCGGTGAGCATCCTCCCCGACGCTCTCTTCTCGCGCGGCGTGGAGATCGTCGGTGGAAACCAGGTGACCGACCCCGACCGCCTGCTGGATATCCTTGCCGAGGGCGGTTCCGGCTACCACTTTTTCGGGAAGGGGGCCGACCGGATCGCCGTCCGGCGGTCCCAGGAACCGTGAACGCACGAATGACACAGGATAATAATGTGAAATGCTGGATCGACTGCTGGAAAGCATCGGCACAGCACAGCAAGATAGTCAGTGACGACCTCCAGGCGACCCAATGGGACGAGCGGGCTGACCGCTTTGTACAGAACATGGATGAGGAAAGGCACCGGAAACGAGTTGGCGATGTTTTTGCAATTCTGGAGGAGGCCGGTTTCTCACCCGAGGGCGCACGCGTCCTCGACATCGGGTGCGGACCGGGCACCCTCTCCCTCCCCCTTGCCCGGGCCGGGGCGGACGTCACGGCCCTCGACATCTCGACGAGGATGCTCGACCACCTCAGGGAAACCGCGCAAAATGAAGGCTTGCGTGTTAACGCGGTCGAATGTTCCTGGTGGTCGGCCGATATCGACAGACTTGGGTTCCGGGAGAAGTTCGATCTCGTGATCGCGTCGATGACGCCGGGAATCAGGGACGTCGAGACCTTCGACCGGATGATGGCGTGTTCAAGGCAGTTCTGCTATTACAGCCGCTTCGTCGGGAGGGTGGGCACAGACGGGGCTCGCCGGGAGATTTTCAGGAAAATCCTGGGTGAGGAACCCGACAACCCCGGGCCGGATATGCTGTATCCGTTTATGTACCTCTACGTTCTTGGTTACCGGCCGCTTGTGAGACTCAGCCATGTTTCAAGGACCCAGGAGCGGGACTGGGCCGAAGCAGCGGAAGAGACGATCAACGATCTGAGATGCACCCGCGATGTTTCCAGCGATGTCGAGGAAAAGATCAGGGAGTATTACAAAAATGCGTCGCCAGACGGCAAATATCGTTCCGAAACAGAGAGTTGCAGCGGCATGATGGTCTGGTCTGTCACGGCCGGAGATGGGGTATAAGCGGGCTGAAACGATCGATGCTCTTCAGTTCGGCATGGGCGGGGAAATTAACGGAGAACTCCTCGCATCCCCTCTCCCCATCCTGTCGCCGAACTTCGGGGTTTACCGGAGTATAACCCATCAGAGATCTCCCAACCGGGTTCCGTACCAGGGGGTGCCCCGGCGAACTCACCGACCTCGCAACACGGGACAATTAACAATAAAATGTTAACATGTCTATTTTGTAAATAGAAAATATTAAATTCCCGGCGTTAAAGACGTTACATCACACCTGTGAGGCGATATGCCGGAACGCCTGAAGGGCTACCCGTACGGGACCTGCGTATGAGGCCTGCAGGGGGTGTTAATGATGAAAGAGACGAGTACAGTCCTGAAAGCGTTCATAACCCTATCATTTATAGCACTTCTGGCGTTCACCTGCGGCTGCACCGGGCAGGGACAGGCGACCGACAGCGGGACAACAGTGGTCACGGACATGGCGGGTCGGGAGGTCGTCGTCCCGAAGAATATCGATAGTATCGTGACGATCGGTTCCGTGCCGGTGCTGAACAGTTTCATGTTCGCCATGGGGCAGGGGGGCAAGATCGCCAACGATCTGCCGGAGTCATTCATCAAAGGAGGCAGACACAAGTACCAATACGTGTTCGAGCCCAATTTAAAGAACAAACCAACGATCCAGACCACGACCGGGGACTTCAATCTCGAGGAACTCATGAAGATCAACCCGGACGTTGCATTCACCATGAGCATGCCCTCGGTCGATAAACTCGAGAAGAACGGTATCCCAGTCGTTTATCTCTCCTGGACGGATGCTGAGGACGTGAAAGACCTGCTGCTGCTGCTCGGGGAGGTCTTCGGTGAGCAGGAGAAGGCCGGGAGGTACGTCAGGTACTTCGACGAGGCCACCGCCCGCCCGGGTAAGGCGGTCGCATCCTTGCCGGACGACCAGCGGCCAAGGGTGTTGTGTTGTTCATACAAGGGCATGTCTGTGGGCCACAAGATAGCCGAGTGGTATATCGAGAAAGCGGGTGGGATAGCTGTCGCTAAGGAGGCCCATGTTGCGGAGAGCCTGCAGTTTGATCTGGAGCAGTTACTTGCCTGGGATCCCGACGTGCTCATTCTTAGCAGCCATGATGAGATCCCCCTGGTTTACAACGATACACGGCTCAGCGGCGTAAGTGCAGTAAAGAACGGGAAGGTGTATGCGACGCCCGTGGGAGCGCATTACTGGATCCAGCGTACAAGCGAGACGCCGCTGATGGTGCTCTGGGTAGCGAAGACAATCTACCCCGAACAGTTCAAGGACTTCGATATGGAGGCAGAGGTCATAGCCTTCTACAAAGAGTTCTACAACTGCGACATAACACGGGAGCAGGCAGCGGAGATACTCAGCGGAACGGCATAAGCACCGCCGAATGTTCCGTGCCTCTAAATTCGCATAGAGGGAGTTGTTGCGGGTGAAAGAAAAACTACGGTCTGAAAAGCGCTCATAACGATATCACTCATAATACCGTGTTGCACAATCTCCAAGGATTTCCTCGCGGGTCTTCCTGCGGTGGCTTTGCTCGGGGTAAGGCCGTTCCCAACGTTCTTTCTTGGGCATGAAGGCCCGGAATGGACGACCGTCGTCATCACGTTTGCGGTTGGGCAACCTGAATATGCGACACGGCAGGCAGATCCCGTTTTTCAGCTGCAATCGAGGGCCGGAAGTCGTGGTCGTTCTGCTCTCTTCTGGATCAGAGGAGGGCCCCCTCACCCCTCCGGGCCGTAGCAGCGCCGGAGGATGACCGGGGTGCTCCTTGGCGCCCCGGTGGCCGCGTCCGCAAACAGCGCTGGAGGGGCGACGCGATCCCCCGGAACCGGCGCCGCCGTGATCGGGGAGAATGTCTGTGCTTCGCGCCACTCCCAGACGGCATCCATCACGGCGTCCGCCGTCGCCATGACGCTCGCGGTCCCGACGTCCACCACGACGGGGTTTCTGATATTCCAGCGCTCGACGACCGTATCAAGAAGCCGTCGCCGGACCGTCCAGATCATCGGGGGGTGCGGGTGCGCGAGCAGTCGATCGATCTGCTCGGCCCAGACCGCGCCCTGGAGCTCGAACCTCCCCACCTCATCGATGACCATAAGATCGGTCTCCCGCGGATCAGGCGGTGCGAGCGCCCGGCGGCCGAATGCCAACCCCTCGGGCCGGAAATAGAACCGGCCGTGGATCTCGCACCGGGGATCGGGGTCGACCGAGCAGAGCTCCTCCTGCTCGCCGGTGGCGAGGTCGACCAGGGTGAACCCGGACCTGCGGCCGTCCCGCACATGCCCGGGTGCGATGATCCCCTGGACACGCACGTTCAGCCCGACGATGAGTCCGAGGACCTGGTGCAGGAACGTCGTCTTGCACTGGCCTTGCCCGCCGGTGATGATGAAGACCGGCGCCCGGCGGCTCATAGGAGGGCCCCTCCGCTGCCGGAGGCCGGGTGGGGAATGGTGGATATATCCCGGCCGGGGTGAATCTTCGCTCCGGAGTACATACATATACTTCCGGGCTGTTCGTATAAATTATTTTTACTTCACTGATTTGTTTATGCTATATGGTTGACTCAGGGGACTGCGGTCCCGGGTGCCGGCCTCCATCAGTATAAGTAGAGATGCGGGACAATACCATACGGAGTGAATGATTATGGCGGATAAGCGTGTCGTGCTCCATACGACGATGGGCGATATCACGATCCGGCTCTACGACGATATGCCGGTGACCGCGGGGAACTTTGAGAAACTGGTCCGGTCCGGGTTCTACGACGGGACGATCTTTCACCGGGTCATCGATGGCTTCATGATCCAGGGCGGCGACCCCACCGGCACCGGGATGGGCGGGCCGGGCTACACCATCCCCGACGAGTTCGTGAAGGGTCATTCGAACCTCCGGGGCACGATATCGATGGCGAACACCGGCCGCCCGAACTCCGGCGGGAGCCAGTTCTTCATCAACCTCGTCGACAACACCTATCTCGACTGGGACGACCCCCGGACGCCGAGCGCCCACCCGGTCTTCGGGGAGGTGGTGGAGGGGCTCGACGTCGTCGACAAGATCGGGAAGGTCCGGACGGACTCATCCGACAGGCCGAAGGTCCCCGTCCGGATCGAGAAGGCCGAAGTCCTCGAGTAACCTTTTTTATGAACGCGAGTGAGACCGGCGGGATGCGCCGGCTTGAGGAGCGGATCGGCTACGTCTTCACCGACCGCACCCTGCTTCTCCGGGCGCTTACCCGCCTCGCCTACGCCCTGGAGACGGGTCTTCCTCCTGCCGCCCACATGGACGCCCTCGCGACGCTCGGGGACGCGGTCATTAACGTCGTGGTCGTGGAGGCGGTGGTCGCGGGCGGAGCGCACGACAAAGGTGCGATAACCAACCGCAAGATGAACCTGGTGAACATGTCCCGGCTCCGCGCTCTTGCGGAAGGTATCGACCTTGCCGGTTACGTTCGCTGGGGAAAGGGCGAGGCCTCCCAGAGGGTCTGGACCTCCGGCCGTGTCCTCGCCGAGTGCCTGGAGGCCCTCATCGGCGCCGTCTACCTTGACGGCGGGATGGAGGCGGCCGCCGGGGTGCTCCGGCGGCTCGGGCTCACGGAGAAGGTGTAGCGCCTTCCTCTTCTCTCTCTTTTTCCGGTGCCGGAACGGTCTCCGGCGGGCGCACGAGAAGCCAGGCGACGGCGAACCCCACGACGGCCAGGCCCGCGACGAGCGGGAAGACGCCGAGGTAGGTCCCGGTCGCTTCCCGGACGAAGCCTGCAAGCTGCGGCCCGGCGATCGCCCCCGCACCGTAGGCGAGGAAGACGACCCCGTAGCAGCGCGGGTAGTCGCACGTCCCGAAATACGAGGCCGTCGCCGCCGGAGCGATCGCAAGCCACCCTCCAAGGCAGCCCCAGAGGACGGCGAAGGCGACGATGTAGGCCGGCACCCCGGGGACAAGCCAGATCAGGATCGATGCCGCCGCGATCAGCGCAAACGTCAGCATCGCTGTCTTCTGCGGGGTTATCCGGTCGGTGAGGCTCCCGAACCCTGGCCTTCCTAGCCCGTTGAAGACGGCGAAGAACCCGACGAGGAGCGTCGCGAGCCCCGCGTCCACTCCGGCGACCTCGGTCCCGACCGGCTTTGCGATCGAGATCGCGGTAAGCCCCGCAAGGCAGCCTACGAAGTAGCAGGCAAAGAGCCCATAGAACGTCCCCGTCCGGAGCATCGCGCTTCGGTCGCACTCGCAGACCGGCGCCGTCCCGACCCCGGGCGCGGGAGGCGTCCAGCCCTTCGGCTGCCAGCCCTCCGGCGGGAACCGGAGCGGCAGGGCGGCGAGGAGCAGCACGGCGATGAAGGCGATCCCGAAGATCCGGAACGTCGCCATCACGCCGTAGGCGGCGATCAGGGCTCCTGCAGCGTTTGCGGTCACAAACGCCGAGAACCCGAAGCCGAGCAGGGCCAGCCCGACGGCAAACCCCCGCCGGTCCGGGAACCATCGGGCCGCGACGGCGACCGGCGCTCCATAGGCTATCCCGACGCCGAGCCCCCCGATGACCCCGTAGACGACGTAGAGCGCCTCGACCGACGTCGCCGTCGAGGCGAGCAGCCAGCCGAGGCCCGTAAGGAGCCCGCCGACGATCGTCACCTTTCGGGGGCCGTAGCGCTCGATGTACTTCCCGGCGAGCGGCATCGCTATCGCGAAGAAGGCGAGGAAGACCGAGAACGGGAGGAGGACCTCCCCGGCCGTCACCTCCCGGCCGAGCGTCTCAGAAAAGTACGCCGCAAGCGGCGCGACAAAGACGCTCCAGGAGTAGATGCTCCCGAGACAGAGGTTGATGAGGAGGCCGAGGGCGACAAGCCCCCACCGCCCCTTCTCCGCCGGCAGCCCAAAGACCGTCTGTGTGTCTGGCATGGACGATCACTCCTCAAGGGTGGATATGTCGCCCGGGTCCATGCCGAGCTCGCGGGCTTTTAAGACCCGACGCATGATCTTGCCGCTCCGGGTCTTCGGGAGCCGGTCCATATACTCGATCTCGGCCGGCACCGCGACGGGGCCGAGGCTCTTTTTGACGTGGTGGGCGAGGTCCTCGGTGAGGTCATCGCTTGGGCTTACCCCCACCCGGAGGGTGACGAAGGCCTTGATGACGTTTCCTTTCAAGGGGTCGGGTTTGCCGATGACGGCCGCCTCGGCCACCGCCTCGTGGGAGACGAGGGCGCTCTCGACCTCCGCGGTCCCGATGTTGTGCCCGGCGACGATGATCAGGTCGTCGGCCCGCCCGATGATCATGATGTAGCCGTCCTCGTCCTTCACCGCGAGGTCGCCTGCGGTGTAGCACCCCGGGATGGTGTTCCAGTACTTGCAGTAGCGCTCGTCGTTGCCGTGGACCGTCCGCATCATGGATGGCCAGGGCTCTCTGATGACCAGGAACCCTCCGGTTCCCGGCGGGACCGGGTTGCCCGATTTATCGACGACATCGACGACGGCGCCCGGGATGGGCTTTCCGGCAAACCCGGGCTTCATCGGTTCGCCGATCATCGTGGTCACCATATGCATCCCGGTCTCGGTCTGCCACCAGGTATCCACGATCGGGCACTGTCCGCCGCCGATCCGGTGGTAGTACCACTCGAACGCCTCGGGGTTGAGCGGTTCGCCGACGGAGCCGAGGACCCGGAGCGTCGAGAGGTCGTACTTCGCCGGCCACTCGTCGCCGTAGCGCATGAACATCCGGATCGCGGTCGGCGCGGTGTAGAAGATCGTCACCCCAAGGTCCTCGACCAGCCGCCAGTAGGCGCCCGGGTCCGGGTAGTCGGGCGTCCCCTCGGTTATGACGACCGTCGTCCCGACCGCGAGCGGGCCGTAGACGACGTAACTGTGCCCGGTGATCCAGCCGGGGTCGGCGGTGCACCAGTAGACGTCGTCTTCCCTGACGTCGAAGACGCACTTTGTGGTGTAGTAGGTTCCAACCGCGTAGCCGCCGCAGGTGTGCACGATTCCCTTCGGTGCCCCGGTCGAGCCGCTTGTATACAGGATGAAGAGCGGGTCCTCGGCGTCCATCACCTCCGCCGGGCAGTCAGGTGCGGCCTTTGCCGTGAGGCTGGCGTAATCGACCTCGAGGGCGGGGTCGATCTCGACTGCGGGCTCCTCACGCCGGAGGACGACGACCCTCTCTATGGACGGCGTCTGGCTGACGGCTTCTTTTGCGATCTCCCGGAGGGGGATGGTCTTTCCCCGGCGGTAGCCGACGTCCGCGGTGATGAGGATCTTCGCGTCTGCGTCGTTGATCCGCATCGCGAGCGCGTCCGCCCCGAACCCGCCGAAGACGACCGAGTGGACGGCCCCGATCCGGGCGCAGGCGAGCATCGCGACGACCAGCTCGGGGACGAGCGGCATGTAGATGCAGACCCGGTCGCCTTTTTCGACGCCGAGGGAGCGTAGACCGTTTGCGAACCGCATCACCTCGCGGTGGAGTTCGCCGTAGGTGTAGGTCCTCTCCTCCCCCTCTTCGCCGCGCCAGATGATCGCC
>LFRM01177514.1_pt1 | contig 18437 bp, 34 predicted proteins | sample 618341 | NCBI WGS metagenome assembly LFRM01 (sample SAMN03654438, study PRJNA283298) | anaerobic digester metagenome | isolation source: pool of bioreactors CSTR01a, CSTR02a, and CSTR03a thermophilic anaerobic... | place: Denmark: Kgs. Lyngby | collected 2014-05-21 | reverse complement strand
ATATATATATTCTCTTCTCAGTGCGTCAAACCTTGGGTGAAAATCGGGTTTTGTCTTTGTAAGTCTTATAGCTGAGATACCTTCAGGAAGTTTAGAATTTAAAGCCATCAATAAACTGTATTCGTCCCACTCTTTTGACATGTCAAAACTGCAGACTTGTGCTTTTGCGTGTACCCCTGAATCGGTCCTTCCCGCCCCAATAACAGAGACAGGCTGTTTGTTCAACATTGAAAGCGCCTCTTCTATCTTTTCCTGCACAGAAGGACCATTATTCTGATTCTGCCAACCGCAGAAAAGTGAGCCGTTATAACTCAATTCAGCTGCATATTTGATCGTCATTACGCACACCTGTTCAAAACTATCACCGTAGCGACAAATATTATAAAGGCTATGGCCGTTTTGGTTTCAGTAGTCCCCCAATTGAGAGGATGCATCCTCACTCTGCCCTTTCCACCTCGGTAGCACCTTGCTTCCATTGCAAAAGCAAGTGTATCCGCGCGTTTAAAGACTAGTACAAACAATGGTATTAAAACCGGTATATAGGCTTTCGCTCTTTTGACAAGGCCGCCACTGTGAAAATCTGCACCTCTGGAAACCTGCGCATTGATTATTCTCTCTGTCTCTTCAAATAAAGTCGGAATAAACCTCAGTGCAATCGTCATCATCATTGCGACCTCATGCGCAGGAAATCCAATACGTTTAAGTGGTCCCAAAACTGCTTCAAGACCATCAGAAAGTTCAGAAGGACTGGTTGTGAACGTAAGGAGGGCAGTGAATAAAACGAGAAGATAGAGTCTCAGTCCTATTCTAATTGCCATCAGAATTCCCGCTGCACTTGCTTTCAATGGTCCTATAGAAAAAATTATATCATCTCCTCCTGTAAAGAAAACATGAAGGAATGATGTAAAAATTATCAGTATCATTATTGGTTTAGCCGATTTCATTAATGCCCTAACAGGTATTTTTGACCTCTTTGTTAAAAACAATATCAAAGATGCCCACATTGCCAGTGCTAAAAAATTATCAGAGATAAAGATAGCCACCATTGAAAGCACTGTTATAAATAGTTTACACCGAGGATCAAGTTTGTGGATAAACGAATCGGCCGGCATATACTGGCCAAGTGTAACCCCTTTAATCAATGACATCTTGTTTTTGCCGCCTTAATCTGCTCTGCCAGTTTATATGGGTCAGAAGTAACGTATTCGATGCTTCCTTTTTTTTTCATCTCATAGGATAAGGATAATATCTCAGGGAGTATGAGTCCTTTCACATTTATATTGGAAAGCATTTGTGATATAAATGTCGGAGTATCGCATGCTGTTACTGCGCCCTCAGATATAATAAGGATCCTGTCGCTTATATTTAACGCAAGCTCAAGATCATGTGTTATGTGAATTACACATATCCCCTTTTCAGCCATAGACTTCAAAAGGGCTGTAAGTTCACAAAGACCATTATAATCAAGTCCAGCAGTGGGCTCGTCGAGCACGAGATAGGTAGGCTCAGATGCAAGTATTGATGCAATGGCCACTCGCCTTTTCTCCCCCCCTGAAAGCAGAAAGGGGTTAGCCGAAGCAAAAGAAGGGTCCAAACCAATAGCATTCATAGCATACAGTACCCTTTCCTCTAGAAGAGCACCTGTTAACCCCCAGTTTTGAGGTCCAAATGCGATCTCTTCGTGTACTGTTTCTGCGAAAATCTGCTGTTCAGGATACTGAAAGACAAGGCCGACAGATTGACGAATCTTTCGTAATTGTGCATGACTATTATCGATTTTTATTCCATCTATAATAACTTCGCCATCCTGTGGGATAAAAAGGCCGTTCAAATGTAGAGCCAGCGTTGATTTCCCGCTACCGGTATGCCCTACTATGGAAAGTATCTCACCTTTATCTGCACTGAATGATATATTCCTTAGAGCATTTACCTCAGTAGGCAAACCTAGGTTATAGGTAAAACTTAAGTTTTTTACTGTTAGAGGCATAGTTTTTCCCTGATATCTGCAATATTAGACTTTGTCGACATCGCTACTGTACCATTCTTCACCAGCTCTTCTTTAAGAACTGCAACAGGGGGCTTGGCAAACCCCATATTTTTAATGCTATCATCTGACATCGACAAAAAAGTTTCTGTATTTCCATGCCAGGATAATTCTCCGTCAGTGATAATAAACGTCCTGTCTGAGTCAACTATCTCTTCCAGCCTATGCGTGACTTGCACTATTGTCCTGCCATAGCCGTGCTCTCTTTTAATAAGATCAAGAAAACTCTTTCTCGAGGAAGGGTCGAGCATTGACATTGCTTCATCAAGCAAAAGTGCGCCTGGTTTGATCGCAAGTACACCTGCAAGCGCCAGCCTCTGCTTTTGCCCACCTGAGAGTGAGGAGACGGGTTGTTTTCTCATCTCCCAAAGTCCAACTTCGGTAAGAGCTTCTTTCACCCTTTTTTTTATCTCAGGAGATGGTAGACCAAGATTTTCCGGTCCAAAAGCTGTGTCTTCTTCTACCACTGAGGCTACTATTTGATCTTCAGGGTTTTGAAATATTATCGAAACTTTTGACCTTATTATCTCTGAGACGTTGGTCTCCTTTGTATTTATTCCATCAATAAAACAACAGCCCTGCGATGGAAGCAGCAGGGCATTGAACAGTTTCAGTAAAGTAGATTTCCCCGATCCGTTAGGTCCAAGAAGTGCAATCCACTCACCGGCGCGGATTTCCAGATCGATGCCTTTAAGTATCTTTTTCTCGGCCTCTTGATACTGGAACTCCGCACCCTCGAGATAAAGGGTCGTACCTAAACTCATTAAATTAGTCGACCAGCTGTATAACCGCCATCTCGGAAGCATCGCCGATACGGGCGCCAAGTTTTACTATCCTAGTATAACCGCCGTTGCGTTCAGCATACTTCGGTCCCAGTTCATTGAAAAGCTTTGTTACAGCCTCTTTATGCGGTAAGCGTGCCACGACAAGACGACGGTCGTTGAGGTTGCCTGATTTAGCTCTGGTGATAAGCTTCTCGGCTACGCTGCGAACTTCCTTTGCCTTAGAAATTGTAGTCACAATGCTACCCTCAATGAAGAGACTGGCAGCCATATTTCCAAGCATGGCCAACCTATGGGAGCTGTAGCGTCCCAACCGCCTTGTTCCTACGCGGTGTCTCATTTAAATTTCCTCCTTTTGTTTCTCTTCATTCGTTTCGGAGTTGCCGTCTGCCGGTGAATTAATGTCACCGCTTAGAGTCAAATCGAATTTAGCAAGCTTCTCTTCTATTTCCCTGAGCGATATCTTGCCCAGATTACGTGTCTTGAGAAGATCTTCTCTCGTCCTTGAAACTAGTTCGCCTATTACATGTACTCCACCGCGAAGAAGACAATTTTCACTACGGACGGAAAGTTCCAAATCACGGACCGGCCTGTAGTAAATAGAATTCTCACCCATTGGATAACCAGCCATTACAGCTTGTTTTTCAAACCCCGGAGCTCCAGCTGGGATTTTTCCGCTTTCCTCACTTTTTATTATCTCTTCTAATGCGCTGCTACCAGGGCCGGCCAAAGAATCAACTACCGAGGAATAGTAACCTTTGAGGACCCTGCTTGCCTGTATAACTGCAGACTCAGGAGAGACTACACCGTTTGTCCATATTTCAAGTGTAAGACTGTCAAAGTCTGTTCTCTGACCCATCCTCTTATCCTGAATATCATACTTTACCCTCTTAACAGGTGAATAAAGTGCGTCTGTCTGGAGAGCGTCTACGGGTAAATAAGAAGCCCGAGGACGGTCAAGCGGCAAGTATCCTGTACCGGTAGCGACGTAAAGATCCATCACCAAACTGGCACCCTCTTCAAGGGTACATAAGAATGCTTCGGGATCCGGGAATTCGACTTCACTGTCTGGCTCTATATCTCCCGCCGTAACCACTTTAGGGCCTTTTACTTCAAGCCTAAGAGTAGTTACAGCTGAAGAGTGACAGCGGACCGGTATATGTTTAAGGTTAACCAAAAGCTCAATAACATCCTCTTTTACACCAGGGACAGTACTGAACTCATGAAGAACCCCCTCAATACGCACCGCAACAATGGCAGCACCACTGATAGAAGAGAGAAGAACTCTGCGAAGCGAGTTGCCCAGAGTTACCCCATAGCCAATTTCTAGCGGCTCAATGGTAATTTTGCCGTATGACGGGGTGGATTCTTGTACTATGATCTCATGGCGATCATGCTCCATATTCTCCCCCACCTTTCGTTTCCCTAACGGGCATAGAATTCAACAACAAGCTGTTCGTTTACAGGTACTTCGATCTGTTCACGAATTGGCAATGTTAATAGATTGCCTGTCATGGAATCAGGACTGAAGGAGAGCCAGGTCGGAATGGCACGGACTGCTGCTGCTTCAGAATTTTCCTTTAAAAGAACAACTTCCCTGCTTCCTTCGGCGACAGTAATAACGTCTCCTGCCTTAAGAAGAGCACTAGGGATATCAAGCTTGCGGCCATTTACTGTGAAATGTCCATGGGTAACTAACTGTCTTGACTGACTACGACTTACTCCAAATCCCAGACGATAAACGATGTTATCTATACGGCATTCGAGAAGCTGAAGAAAGTTATGACCAGTCTGTCCTGGAAGCATGCTTGCCTTCTTGTAAACGTTGCTAAATTGAGACTCATTTAGTCCGTAAAAACGGCGTAGCTTCTGTTTTTCTCTCAAGCGAAGTCCATATTCGCTCATTTTGCTACGGCGGGTACCATGCTGACCCGGCCTTGAATTACGCTTTGTAAGACCGCACTTCTCTGTGTAACAGCGGTCCCCTTTAAGAAAGAGCTTCGTCCCCTCTGCCCGGCATAGCCTGCAGACAGGTCCTGTGTACCTGCTCATACCAGTCTTTTACCTCCTTTGTAGCCTACACGCGACGCCGCTTGGGCGGGCGGCAGCCATTGTGCGGGATAGGGGTTGCATCTTTGATCACATTTACCTGGAGTCCGGCTGCCTGAAGCGATCGAATAGCAGATTCACGGCCAGGTCCCGGTCCCTTTACAATAACGTCAATTTCGATTACTCCGTTATCCTGAGCAACCTTAGCCGCCTGAGTTGCAGACATCTGAGCAGCATAGGGTGTTGACTTACGTGCTCCCTTAAAGCCAACATTACCTCCTGATGCCCATGAAAGTGCATTGCCCTGCTTGTCAGTTAGCGTCACTATAGTATTGTTGAATGTTGAAAAAATGTGAGCGACGCCGTAACTTACATTCTTTCTTTCTTTACGTTTACGACTACGCTGTACGCGTTTTACCACCTGTTGTTCCCTCCTTGATCAAGCCTTATTTCGCGACTTTCTTCTTGCCTGCAACTGTCCTTTTGGGACCTTTGCGTGTGCGGGCATTTGTCTTAGTCCTCTGTCCGCGGACAGGAAGACCCTGACGATGTCTGATACCACGGTAACAACCGATATCCATCAGACGCTTAATATTCATAGCTATCTCACGGCGAAGGTCACCTTCAACCTTATGGTTGTTTTCAAGCTCCGCGCGCAGCTTCTGCTCTTCCTCTTCAGTAAGGTCTTTGACCCTAGTGTTTGGATTGATGCCTGTTGTTGCGATTATCTGCTGTGCGACTGACGGACCTACACCAAAAATATAGGTAAGGGCTATTTCGATCCTCTTCTCACGCGGCAGGTCGACACCGGCTAAACGAGCCATCCTGCTACCTCCTCGCTCCTTGGCGCTGTTTGTGACGCGGATTTCTGCTGCATATCACGCGTACCACGCCATGGCGTTTGATTATTCTGCAATACTCACAAATTACCTTTACTGACGGTCTTACTTTCATTGATGCAGACCTCCTTGAGAAATACTGAAAATCTCTTTACAGAGATTAATCCAAAACCATAATATTTACTTATATCTGTATGTTATCCGCCCTCGTGTAAGGTCATAAGGCGAAAGTTGCAACAACACACGATCTCCCGGAAGAATCCTGATAAAATGCATCCGCATCTTTCCAGAAACGTGAGCCAGTATCTTGTGGCCATTTTCCAGTTCTACGTGGAACATGGCGTTGGGCAGTGGCTCCACTACCTTGCCTTTTACTTCAATTACTTCTTCTTTGGCCATGCAGTAGCCTCAACCTCCCTGTCTCCAAGATGTGTCGCTGTTATCCAGAATTACGGAAAACTTCTGTATCAACCAGCCGTTGTCCAGGGGTTTCCCGCCAGCAACACGCCCAGCCACATCTTCGAGATTCATTAGTGTCTTTTGAAGGTGCTTCACGTTCTTTTTTTTAGGCTTCTCAACGGAATAGTTGACTCCGTTAGCTATGAAGACTCGTGCTTCACTTTCAGTTTTCACCACTACGAAAAACTTACCTTTATTCTTTCCTTGGCGAACTAAAACTACATCGCCTGTCTTAAGATACCCTTCCTGTAAGTCAGGGATCACTCCCATGGAGTAAGTATCTCCACACCATCATTGGTAACAAGAAGACTATTTTCAAAATGAGCGGCATCGCTGCCATCTGCTGTAACTACAGTCCAATTGTCAGATAGGTTTTTTACCTCTTCGGCCCCATCCATAACCATCGGTTCAATACAGAATGTCATCCCGGCTTTGAGAGTTATCCCGGTGCCGGGCTTTCCAAAATTGGGCACCTGTGGTGCTTCGTGGAGCTTACGTCCTATGCCGTGTCCTGCATAATCCCTCACTAAACCGAATCCTAATGGGATTACAAGATTTTCTATTGCATATCCGATGTCTCCAAGCGTTGCGCCTACTTTTACCGCATTCATTCCCCTGTGCAGTGATTCAAGTGTAATGTCGAGCAGCCGCTGTCGATCCTCACTTATCTTACCAACTGCAAAGGTACAGGCCGCATCTCCAAAGAAGCCATTATATGAGGCTCCTGTATCGATGCTAATGATGTCGCCTTCTTGAAGCACCCTCTCTCTGGAAGGAATCCCGTGTACTATTTCATCATTCACAGAAGCACATATTGTACCGGGAAAAGGTGTGGATACCCAAGGAACTTTATAGCCCTTAAACGCAGGTTTAGCGTTTTCTTTTAAAACAAGAGCTTCAGCCGCTTGATCCAGAGTATAAGTATCAACACCCGGTTTGACCATGTCTTTCATAAGCTTGAGGATATCAGCTACAATACGCCCAGCTTGACGCATTTTTGCAAGTTCACGATCACTTTTAAAAGTAATCATTTACCCACGTCCTTCATTTTTTCAAGAAGTTTCAGGACAACGTCCTTTCCGCCGGCTGCATCGACCGAAATAAGCAAGTCTTTGCTTTGGTAATAATCAATCAAAGGTGCTGTCTGTTCGTGGAAGACGGTAAGGCGGTTGCGAATAACACTTTCTATGTCGTCATTACGCTGGATTACTTCTCCGCCGCACTTATCACAGATTCCTTCAATTCTTGCCGGTTTAAAAAGTACATTGTAAATCTCACCGCAGGATTTGCAAACCCTTCTTGTAGTAAGCCTCCTGATTACGGTCTCATCATCTACATCCAACTGGACAACTGCGTCAAGTAAGATGCCAAGCTTTTTTAAAATTAAATCGAGAGCTTCAGCCTGAGTTTTTGTCCTGGGAAACCCATCTAGAAGAAACCCATCTTTACAGTCTGGCTCTTGGAGCCTCGATTTGACCATTGCAATAATAACTTCATCAGGTACCAGTTTCCCGGATTCCATATATTCTTTAGCATTTTTTCCGAGCTCGGTACCTGCTTTGACATTTGCCCTGAGAATATCTCCCGTGGATATATGGGCAATTGGATATTTCTGCTTGATGTTCTCAGCCTGAGTTCCTTTTCCTGAGCCGGGAGCCCCGATCAGTATGATACGCATCACATACCTCCGAACTAAAGTCTCAGAAGGCCGCCAGACTTGCCTCCGCGGCGCTTCAGTATCCCTTCATAATGACGCATTATAAGCTGTCCCTCTATTTGGTGTACAGTGTCGAGAGCTACTCCAACAACTATTATCACAGCTGTTCCGCCGAAATAAAAAGTGTTGATGTTCATAAGCCCTGTCATCATAGTAGGAACTACGGCAATTATCGCAAGTGCTACTGCGCCTCCCAGAGTAATGCGCCCCATGACCTTCTCGATGTAGTCTGTTGTGGGTCTGCCCGGGCGTATACCAAGGATAAACCCTCCGTTTTTTTTCATATTTGTCGATATGTCTTCAGGTTTGAAAACAACCGCCGTATAGAAATAGGAGAAAAATATTATCATCGAGACGTAAAGAATCATATAAATGGGACTGCTTGGGCTAAATGCCTTCTGCACCGTCTGTGCGAAACTATGCTGGAAAAGACCAGATATTGTATAGGGGAAGAGAAGTACCGATGATGCAAAAATTATCGGTATAACTCCAGCTGTATTAACTCTCAGAGGAATAAAGCTGCTCTGCCCTCCATACATCTTGTTACCTACCATGCGCTTTGCGTACTGTACAGGGAGACGGCGTTGCCCTTCCTGAAGCATTACACAGCCAGCAACCACTGCAACCATGACAACTATTGCAGCGAGCACGATAAGTATATTCATTTCTCCAAGTCTTACCAGAGTAAAGGTTCTTATTATAGCTTCTGGAATCCTCGCAACTATACCTGCAAATATTAAAAGCGATATGCCGTTTCCTATTCCGTGGTCCGACATAACTTCGCCAAGCCACATTACAGCCACCGCTCCGGTAGTAAGTGTAACAGCAACAAGTGCTATGTCCAACCAGCTGCCTGTAAAAATACCAAGATTCCTGAGCCAGCCTGTCATTCCGACTGCCTGAATAAGTGCAAATGCGATAGTACCGTAACGTGTGTACTGTACTATCTTCTTTCGCCCTTCTTCTCCCTCTTTCTGCATCTTTTCAAGGCTTGGCACTACAACTTGCAACAGCTGCATTACAATACTTGAGTTGATGTAGGGGGTCACACCCAAAGCAAATATACTGAATCTGCTAAGTGCTCCACCTGCAAAGAGGTCCAGGAAACCTAAAACGCCGCCCTGCTCAAAAAGCTTTCCTAGAGCCGCTGCATTCACTCCAGGCGTAGGCAAATGTGCGCCCAACCTGTAAATGAACAATGCGGCAAGAGTAAAAAGTATCCGTCGCTTAAGGTCAGGCAGTCTAAAGGCATCCCGGAAGGAATCAATCACTTAAATCACCTCAGCCTTTCCGCCGGCTGCTTCAATTTTTTTTGCAGCCGATGCGCTAAAGGCGTTAGCATGCACTGTAAGTTCCTTTGAAATTTCGCCAACCCCAAGGATTTTGACCGGTTTGTCGGGACCTGATATTAGACGAAGAGCATAAAGGCTCTCAGCAGTAATTTCAGATCCGGCTTCAAAACGATCTTCAAGAGCCGCAAGGTTAACTATTTCATATTTAATTGCAAAACGAAAATTACTGAATCCACGTTTAGGAATGCGACGGGCAAGAGGCATCTGGCCTCCTTCGAAGTTAGCTTTGATAGATACTCCAGCCCTTGCTTTCTGTCCTTTATGTCCTTTACCTGCGGTCTTACCATGTCCGCTGGCAATACCCTGACCAAGACGTTTTTTCTTTCTACGTGAACCCTCTGCGGGACAAAGATCATGAAGATTCATGCCAGTACCTCCCTATTCCTCTACGGTCCATTCCAACAGATGAGAGATGGAATTGACCATTCCCATGATCTGCGGAGAATCCTCGTGACAGACTGTATCATTCAGTCTATTAAAGCCAAGTGCCTTAATAGTCCTCGCCTGACGGGGAGGACGGCCTATTGTGCTTTTTTTCCACGTTATTGTTACTTTAGCCATTGTCTGTTCAACCTCCTACGCTTCCTTACGGTCTTTACCGCGCAGCCTGCGAATCTCTTCGGGCGTTCTCATGTTTTTTACGGCCGACATTGTCGCATAGGAAACATTGATTGGATTGGAAGTTCTTCCAATGACCTTAGTCAGTATGTCTTTCACTCCGCCAAGTTCCATAATTGCACGTACAGCTCCGCCGGCAATAACACCGGTACCGGGAGCCGCCGGACGAAGGAGAACTTCTGCTGCTCCAAACTTTCCGATTATGGGGTGAGGAATAGTATTTCCTACCTTCTTGAGATCGACCATGTTCTTTTTCGCATGCTCAATACCCTTGCGCATAGCCTCAGAAATTTCCTTAGCTTTGCCTATCCCCAGACCTACCTGATTGACGCTGTCTCCGACAACTACAAGCACGCTGAAACGGAAACGTTTTCCGCCCTTTACGACCTTGGCTACTCTGTTTATGTGAATAATACGTTCAGTAAGTTCAAGGCCTCTGCTGCTATATGATTTGTTGCTCTGTGTCTCTCTCGCCACGTTCTTCTGCCTCCTCCTAGAACTTCAGGCCGGCTTCGCGCGCCGCTTCTGCCAGGACCTTGACTCTGCCATGATAGACATGTCCGCCGCGGTCAAAAACGACAGCATTGATTCCCTGCGCCAGAGCACGTTCAGCAACCAGCTTGCCAACTACTTTTGCTGCTTCCTGGTTTCCCGTGCCCTCCATATCCTTGAATGTCTGCTCCATGGTTGAAGCTGACACAAGTGTCGTACCCTTTACGTCGTCGATAACCTGAGCATAAATATGTTTCAAGCTGCCGAATACTGCAAGACGGGGACGCTCCACAGTGCCTGAGATCTGTTTCCTGAGGCGACGATGGCGGAGCTCCCGCATTTTATTGCGACTGCGATTACTAATCAACGTCCTTCACCTCGCCTTACTTCTTGGCGCCGGCCTTGCCGGCCTTGCGGATTACATACTCGCCTGAGTACCTGATACCCTTGCCCTTGTACGGTTCGGGCGGGCGATACTCGCGGATGTTTGATGCGATCTGACCTACTAGTTGTCTGTCAATACCGCGTACCACTATCTTTGTCGGACTTTCACATACAAACTCTATACCCGTAGGAGGGACTAACTCCACAGGGTGTGAAAAACCAAGGCTTAGAACCAGATTCTTTCCTTGCATCTGAGCACGATAACCAACTCCGACGATTTCAAGAACTTTTTCAAAACCACTGTTAACTCCTGTGACCATATTATTGAGGATAGCCCTAGTCATACCGTGAGCAGCGCGTACAGCTTTAATTTCACTTTGACGCGTTACTATGAGATTTGCATCTTCTTGCGTAACATCGATATGAGGCATAATTTGCATCTCAAGAGTTCCTTTTGAGCCCTTTACCGAGACAAGTTTGCCATCAATTTTGATCTCTACCCCCGTTGGAAGTGGGATCGGTTTACGTCCTATTCTAGACACCTATGCCACCCCCATTACCAAACATAGCAAACGACTTCGCCGCCAAGTCCGCGCTTACGCGCTTCTGCATCGGTCATAAGTCCTGCTGATGTGGAGATCATAGCAATTCCGAGACCACCTATTACTTTTGGCAGTTCTTCTTTGCCCACATAAATGCGGCGTCCGGGTTTGCTTATCCTGCGCAGTCCCTGGATCACTCGCTCCCTCGCCGGTCCATAATTCATAGTTAACCTAAGAACAGGCATCGGCTTTTTTGAGTCATTGATCGTCTTATAGTTACGGATATAGCCCTCCTCTTTGAGGATGCGCGCCATTTCTAAGCGCATCTTGCTAAGAGGCATGTCCACCATCTCATGATAGACAACATTCGCATTTCTAATGCGTGTGAGCATATCCGCGACAGGATCGGTAATATTCATAAAAGGATCCTCCCTTCCACGCCCACGTGCCTACCAGCTCGACTTGACAACGCCAGGGATTTTACCCTCGCGTGCAAGCTTGCGGAAACAGCAGCGGCACATTTCGAATTTCCTGATGTAGCCCCGGGAACGTCCGCACAGGGGGCAGCGATTATATTTTCTCACTTTGAACTTAGGTTCAAGCTGAGCCTTGTTTATTAAGCTTTTACGGGCCATATATATACTCCTTCCTAGTGGGCGAAGGGCATGCCCAGTTCGGCCAACAGAGCCTGGGCTTCCTCATCCGCCTTCGCGGTTGTTACGAATGTAATATTCATTCCGCGCTGACGAATAACCTTATCGTAGTCTATCTCGGGGAAGAGAAGCTGCTCCCTCAGGCCCAGGTTGTAATTTCCCCTGCCATCAAAGCTCTTCTTCGAGATACCCTGGAGGTCCTTGATTCGTGGAAGCGCAATGCTGATAAGACGATCAACAAATTCCCACATTCTTGGGCCTCTCAGTGTTACGCAGCACGCAACAGGCATACCTTCACGGACCTTGAAGCCTGCGATAGACTTTTTCGCCCTTTTCATCATGGGTTTCTGTCCAGAAATTATCGTCAGTTCGTTGATCGAAGCATCCATATATTTGTTATCAAGTTTCGCTTCGTTAACTCCGATGTTTATGACAACTTTAACCAGACGAGGAATTTCCATGACGTTTTTATATCCGAACTGTTCTTTCAGCTTCGGAAGGACATCCTCGCTGTACTTTGTCAAAAGACGCGGTGTCATAGTTGTCCCTCCCTAAACCTTATCAATTATTTCGCCGCACTGCTTGCAGATACGGACTTTCTTTCCGCTATCCAAATAGGCGCGGCTTACACGGGTCGGTTTGCCGCAAGAAGGACATACTAGCATAACTTTACATGCACGCATTGCAGCTTCTTGGTTGACAAATCCACCACGTGGATCTTTCTGTGTCGGACGTGCGCTCTTAGTTACCATGTTGATGTTTTCGATAATTATGGTGTCTTTCTGAAGATCTTTGCGAAGGACCTTGCCCTCTTTGCCGGCATCCTTGCCAGAAATGACACGTACACGATCTCCTTTTTTGATTCTCATTTTGGACATAAACCGTACCTCCTACACTACCTCAGGAGCAAGAGAGATTATACGCATATATTTTTTCTCTCTAAGTTCCCGAGCAACAGGACCAAAAATACGGGTTCCCTTAGGATCTCCGTTGTTGTCAATTACGACCGCAGCGTTGTCATCAAAACGAACATAAGACCCATCTCTGCGGCGAATTTCTTTTCTTGTCCTAACGATAACTGCCTTTACTATGTCGCCTTTTTTAATGCTGGCATTGGGGGCTGCTTCACGCACTGAACCAACGATTACATCACCCACCGTACCTACCCTGTGGAAGCTACCGCCTTTGACCTGGATACATTGGATTTTTTTCGCGCCTGAATTATCGGCTACGTTTAGCACTGTACGAAGTTGGATCATAACTTACAATGCCTCCTCGTCTTCCAGTTTTGCGCCCATAACAGGGGCTCTCTCGATTACCTTCGCCACTTCCCAGCGTTTGTGAGCGCTGAGCGGACGGGTCTCCGCGATCAAGACCTTGTCGCCTATGCGGCAATCGTTTGCCTCGTCATGAGCCATGAACTTTTTGGACCGGAGAACCGGTTTCCCATAAAGCGCATGTTTTGCCATACGGTCAATGCGAACAACGATGGTTTTTTCCATCTTATCGCTAACCACCACGCCGGTGCGGACCTTACGATTTACCTTTTTTACTTCCATCTCCGGCTACCTCCCTGCTCCTAAACGATTGATACCCTTTTCCTTTTCGGTGATTACCGTCAGTACGCGGGCAATTGTTTTTTTGACCTCTCTAATACGGCCCGAATTGTTCAACTGTCCTATAGCATTCTGAAAACGAAGGTTGAACAGTTCTTCCTTATACTGTTTGTGCTTGTCACTAAGCTCAGATATGCTGAGATCTCTAAATTCCTTGGGATCCATATTATTCACCTGCTCCCTCTCGGGCTAACAATTTTACCTTGATGGGCAGTTTGAAGGATGCCGTTCTAAAAGCCTCTGCGGCTGTCTCGCGGGGCACACCTGCTATTTCAAACATCACACGGCCACGTTTCACTGCTGCGGCCCAGTATTCGACGTTTCCTTTACCCTTACCCATACGCACTTCAATAGGTTTTTCTGTAACAGGGCGATCTGGAAAAATTCTAATCCAAATCTTTCCGCCCTTTTTCATTTTACGGCTGATAGCAACTCGGACGGCTTCGATTTGACGGGCCGAAATCCAGCCATTCTCACAAGCCTGAAGTCCATACTCACCGAAATCCACTTTAGTAGCACCTTTTGAATATCCACGCAACGCAGTCAGGTGTGGTTTACGGTATTTAACTCTTTTCGGAGAAAGCATCGAATGTTACCCCCTCTCCTGACGGGTAATGGCTGCTTCCACTACGGGTTTGCGCTCCATAACTTCACCTTTGTAGATCCAGACTTTGATGCCAATTACGCCATAGACTGTGTGAGCTTCGGCGAAACCGTAGTTAATGTCTGCTCTAAGTGTAGAAAGCGGCAGCTGTCCTTCAAGATACCATTCAGTGCGTGCAATTTCAGCTCCACCAAGTCGTCCCGCACACTGGATTTTAATACCGTTTGCACCAGATTTCATTGCACGGAAAATAGACTGTTTCATGGCACGGCGAAAGCTGATTCTGCGTTCAAGCGATGCTGCAACTCCCTCTGCCACTACCTGTGCTTCTGCATCAGGGTTTTTGATTTCCTGGATGTTAATCATTACCCGGCTTCCGGTTTTAGCCTGGAGTTCTTCACGAACAGCCTGTATCTCTGCACCTTGCTTGCCTATAACGACACCAGGCCGGGCGGTCCAAACTGTAAAACGCATAACGTTTCCAATACGTTCGATTTCTACACGACTAACACCGGCTTTACTCCAGCGTTTTTTGATCCATTCTCTAAGTTTAAGATCATCATGCAAATATTTGGCATATTTTTTACCGTCTGCAAACCAGCGGGATTCCCAATCGTAGATAACACCAATCCTATAACCTACCGGGTGAACTTTCTGACCCACCGTCACCCCTCCTTATTTCTCACCTACGACCACAGAAACGTGGCACGTATGGTGTCTAAAAGCATGCGCACGTCCCATTGAAACCGGACGAAAACGCTTCATGTAACTTCCCTGATCCGCTTTAACTTCTTTTACTACAAGCTTGTCCATATCAAGGCCAAAATTGTGCTCTGCATTAGCAATCGCACTTTTTAATACCTTTTCAGTAATACGAGCCCCTTTGTTAGGGGTGTACTTAAGTACCAACAATGCATCAGAAGCTTTTTTGCCTCTGATAAGTGCAAGTACCTGACGTACTTTCGTCGCTGAAATACGGACTTCCTTGGCTTTTGCTTTTACTAACATGACCCTGCCCCCTACTTCTTGACTTTCGTGGAGCGTTCCTGTCCGGCATGAGCGCCAGACTTACGGGTCGGTGCAAATTCGCCGAGCTTGTGACCAATCATATTGTCGCTGATATAAACAGGAATATGAATACGGCCGTTATGTACTGCTATAGTATGACCGACCATTTCAGGAGTAACGCTTGAACGGCGTGACCAGCTTTTAATTACAAGCTTTTTACCTGATTCATTCATGTCCTCGATCCTACGAATAAGTTTAGCATCTACGTAGGGTCCTTTTTTAAGTGAACGTGACATCTCTGTATTCCCTCCTAAAAACCCGGGTTACTTTTTACGGCGACGGACAATAAACTTGTCCGAAGGCTTACGTTTTCGTGTGCGGTAGCCCTTGGCCGGAGTACCCCATGGAGATACCGGTTGTTTGTTTGACTTACTCTTGCCTTCTCCACCGCCCATAGGATGGTCTACCGGGTTCCTAACTACTCCGCGGGTGAGTGGGCGATGCCCAAGCCAACGAGATCTTCCTGCTTTGCCAAAAACTACATTTTCATGATCTTCATTTCCTACCTGTCCAACTGTAGCCATACATTCAAGAAGGACCAACCTCTGCTCACCGCTTGGCATACGGATAAATGCATATTTGCCTTCTTTAGCCATAAGCTGAGCAGATGCACCTGCTGAGCGTACCATAACTCCGCCACGTCCTGGCTCAAGTTCCAAGTTGTGTATGACAGTACCAACAGGCATGTCTTTCAACTTCAGAGCATTGCCGGGTCGGATATCGGAATCCTTGCCTGAGACTATGCTCTCTCCTACAGCAAGCCCCGTTGGAGCAATAATATAACGTTTTTCTCCGTCAAGATACGAAATCAACGCAATACGTGCGGAACGGTTAGGATCGTATTCTATAGAGACTACTTTTCCGGGAACTCCCAGTTTATCTCTTTTAAAATCGATGATGCGATATTGGATCCTACCGCGACCTCCGCGTGCGCGCATTGTAATACGGCCGTTATTATTGCGTCCCGCTTTTTCACTTATTGATACAACCAAACTCCGCTCTGGCTTCGCCTTTGTTATCTCCGAAAAATCAGGCAATGCCATTTGGCGGCGGCTGGGTGTATAGGGACGAAATCTTTTAATTCCCATCTCTGGTTTACCCCTTTCTGCCTAGGCGCTTGCGCCCTCGAAGAAGGCAATCTTTTCACCTTTAGCAAGTGTGACAACCGCTTTCTTCCAGGAACGTGAACGACCCAAAAAGGCACCCATCCGCTTCGGTTTGGAACGGACATGGATCGTATTGACTCTTACGACTTTAACCTTGAAAACTTCCTCTACCGCTTTGCGGATTTCAATCTTGTTTACTTTGGGAAGTACTTCAAAAGTGTACTGTCCAAGTTCCATTAACCGGCTTGTCTTTTCCGTAATTATCGGGCGGACAATAATATCATGTGCAACAACGTTCATTATCCGAACACCTCCTCGAGCTTCTTGACAGCCTCAGGAGTCGCAATCAGCTGATCATGGTTGAGAAGGTCATAGACATTGATGCTGTCTACATGCAAAACTTCCGCTCCAGGTATGTTTGCAGCAGATTTGACAACTGCCATGTTCGTCTCGTGAAGTACAAAAAGTGGTTTCTTTCCGCATTCTATTGTGGAGAGAAAATTAAGCATTACCTTTGTCTTCGGAGCCTCTATGTCAAAGCTATGAAGAACAAACATGTTCTCCTCCTGGACCTTAAGGGTCAGGGCACTGCACAGAGCAAGACGACGAACTTTTTTGTTTACCTTCTGATGATAATCTCTTGGATGTGGGCCGTGAGCAACTCCACCGCCAACCCAAATGGGCGAACGGGTACTTCCTGAACGGGCACGACCGGTACCTTTCTGTCTCCATGGTTTTCTACCGCCGCCGCGAACATCTCCACGATCTTTCGTGTTATGTGTACCTACACGGCAGTTAGCCAAATGCGCAACTACAACCTGATGCATAGCCGGCACATGGACAGGGGCTCCGAAGACGGCATCGGAAAGTTCAAAGTTACCGATTACCTCGCCTTTAAAATTTACTTCTCTTACTACAGGCATAGTCTTCTGCCTCCCTACTTACGCTGTTTTTCGGATCATTACAAGACCGTCGCGTGCTCCGGGAACAGAACCTTTTATGAGGATAAGGTTGTTCTCTACGTCCACAGCAAAAACCATCAGGTTTTTGGTGGTTACACGCTCGCTTCCCATATGACCCGCCATCTTCCGGCCCTTTATTACGCGACCGGGATAACTGCTACAACCAATAGAACCAGCATGTCTGTGATTACGTGAAGCGCCATGGCTGGCACATGCTCCACCAAATCCCCAGCGTTTCATTACACCCGCGGTTCCCTTACCTTTGCTGATGCCAGTGACATCAACAATTTCATTATTCTGGAACAGAGAAACTGTGATCTCCTGTCCCACCTGGTAGTCCGTCGTAGTATCTACGCGGAACTCCCTCAGCCAGCGCTTGAGTGGTGTGCCTTGTTTCTCGAAGTAGCCTTTCATTGGCTTGTTAACTTTCACAGGCTTTATCTCTCCAAAACCAAGCTGCACTGCGCTGTAACTGTTTCTTTCAGGTGTCCGGATTTCAACGATGGAACAAGGTCCTGCCTCAATAACTGTTACCGGCACAGCCTTGCCTTCTTCGTCGAAGACCTGGGTCATCCCTACCTTGCGGCCCAGAATCCCCATGCTCATTAGCGTTTCACTCCTTTCAGATCAAACCTCTACAGCTTGATCTGTATATCAACACCAGAGGGCAAGTTAAGCTCCATAAGAGCCTCCATCGTCTTCTGTGTCGGGTCAACTATGTCTATCAGACGCTTGTGTGTCCTGATTTCAAACTGTTCGCGCGCATCCTTGTTTACATGGGGCGAGGTAAGGATGTCAAATTTCTTAATCTCAGTTGGCAGTGGCACCGGTCCAGAAACTTTTGCACCGGTGCGTTCCGCTGTCTCTGCAATTTGTGCCGCAGATGCGTCGAGAACGCGATGATCAAAGGCTTTAAGTTTAATACGGATTTTTTTTGCCAAAATATTCCCCTCCTGGGGCTGCTCTAAGCTATTATCTCAGTAACGACGCCGGCGCCAACTGTACGGCCACCTTCGCGTACTGCGAAACGAAGCCCGGGCTGCATAGCGATCGGTACTATAAGATCTACTTCAAAGGTACTGTTGTCTCCCGGCATTACCATTTCTATGCCTTCTTCCAACTTGATGTCTCCGGTTACGTCCGTGGTGCG
>LFRM01238373.1_pt1 | contig 18442 bp, 15 predicted proteins | sample 618341 | NCBI WGS metagenome assembly LFRM01 (sample SAMN03654438, study PRJNA283298) | anaerobic digester metagenome | isolation source: pool of bioreactors CSTR01a, CSTR02a, and CSTR03a thermophilic anaerobic... | place: Denmark: Kgs. Lyngby | collected 2014-05-21 | reverse complement strand
TTCGAAGAAGGAAGTGTTTATCCATGAAAAAAATAATTCATTACCTAAAAGGATACGGGGTACCGTTTTCCCTAGCCATCATATCCATCATGATTGCCACTGGAATGCAGTTGGTAATCCCTATTTTAATTAAATTTAGTATTGACACCATCATTGGTGATGAACCTGCAGGGAATCTTACATTTTTAGCCAATGGGATTGGAAAAACCATGGCAGGAGTGGTGGGGCTCATTATTCTTATTAGCTTAGTTCAGGGAGTCTTTATGTTTCTTAAAGGCTATTTATCTAACTATGCTGCAGAAAATATTGCAAAAGATCTAAGAAATAGACTATATACACGAATTCAATACATGAGTTTTGCAAAGCATACCACAAGGGAGACCGGAGACATGATTCAAAGATGTACCTCTGATGTGGAAACCATAAGACGTTTCTTAGGGGTTCAAATTGCAGACCTGGGTAGAATCATTTTTATGTTGGTATTTACAATCCTTATTATGGGAACCTTAAATTTCAAGCTAACCTTGTACTCCATGGTAATGATTCCCATTTTATTTATTTTTAGCTACCTGTTTTTTATAAAGATTCAAAAGACCTTTAAAAAGTCTGATGAAGCCGAAGGTAGTTTAACTAATGTCCTTCAAGAAAATCTTTCAGCCGTCCGGGTAGTGCGTGCCTTTGGGCAAGAGGACTTTGAAATTGAAAAATTTAAGAAGGTGAATAAAGACCATAGAAATATTGCTTATAATCTTATGGAAACCTTGGCTATTTTTTGGGCATCTTCAGATTTTTTAACTTTAATTCAAAATGGTGTGGTTTTAGTGGTAGGCGCTAGAATGGTTATTCTAGGAGAAATCAGCTTAGGAACCTTAACAGCCTTTATTACCTATGTATCCATGTTACTATGGCCTGTTAAACAGTTGGGAAGACTCCTTAGTGAGTTAGGAAAAACCACCGTATCCATTGATAGGATTGAAGATATTCTTCATGAAGAGATTGAGGAAGATATGCCTTATGAAATTTCACCAGAACTTAAAGGAAGCATTACTTTTGAACATGTATCTTTTGGTTATGATGATTACCAATTAGCGCTAAAAGATGTTAGTTTTCACGTAGAAGCTGGAGAAACCTTAGGGATATTAGGATCCACTGGATCAGGGAAATCTACTTTAGTTCATTTACTTCAAAGGCTCTATGACTATGAAGGCAGTATTAAAATTGATGATTTTGAGTTAACAGACTTTAATCGAGGTTATATTCGTAAACAGATTGGATTGGTTCTTCAAGAACCCCATCTTTATGCGAAAACAGTCAAAGAAAATATCGGAATTACGAGAAAAGATTTTACGGACCAGACGATTTTTAAAGCGGCTAAAACCGCATCTATCCATGGAAATATCCTTAGTTTTAAAGAAGGATACGACACTGTCCTTGGAGAAAAAGGGGTTTCCTTATCTGGAGGACAACGCCAAAGAGTTGCCATTGCAAGAACAATTATTGATGAGAACAAAAAGATTTTAATCTTTGATGACTCTTTAAGTGCTGTAGATACCCAGACGGACCAAAGGATACGAAAAGCTTTAGAGAGTAGAAGTCAAGACGTGACCACATTAATTATCAGTCATCGAATTCAAACTTTGGCGGCAGCGGACCATATAATCGTACTAGATGAAGGGAAAGTCATCCAAAAGGGAACCCATGAGGAATTAATTAAAGTCGATGGACTTTATAGAAGAATATGGGAACTTCAACAAATGGTAGGATGATTATTTCGAAGAATTGGAGTTGAGACATTATGATAAAAGAGAACGAAACAAAATTGAAAGTGGATCGAGGCATTTGGGTGCAAATGTTCCATTACTTTAGTGAATTTAAAAAAGATTTTATAATCCTATGTTTTTTTATGATCACTTTGGCCGCTACAGATATTGCATTTCCCCTGCTAACTCGGTATGCCATAGATGAATATGTGGCTAATAAGAACTTAGAAGGATTAACCCTAATTGCTGTGATTTTCTTAATTTTAGCGATTTTTCTATCCTTGACCGTTTTGCTATTTATTCGACGGGCGGGAAAAATTGAAACCATGTTGGAATACAAGATGAGAGAAGATGGATTTGAAAAACTTCAAAAATTATCTTTTCGCTATTATGATGAAAACGCCGTGGGGTGGATGATTGCGAGAATAACCTCTGATGCTAAGAAGATCTCAGAAACTTTAGCCTGGAGTGTGGTGGACTTAGTTTGGGGTGGAACTATGATGCTTGGCATCACCATAGTTATGCTAATCATTAACTGGAAGCTAGCCTTAATTACCCTTATAACCATTCCATTTTTAGCATTACTAAGTTTGTTTTTTGAAAAAAGAATGCTTAGTTCCTATAGAGGAGTACGGAAGATAAACTCCCTGATTACGGGGCTATTTAATGATGGTATTGTCGGAGCCAAAACCACGAAGACACTAGTTCGAGAAGAACTAAATATTGAAGAATTTACAGATGTTACGCAGAGAATGAGTAGAGTCTCTGTGAGAGCTGCTACCCTTTCTAGTGCATATTTACCCTTAACCTTGTTTGTTTCTGCGGTAGGAACAGTGTTTACCCTGTATTTCGGGTCCGCTCAAGTATTAAGCTCAGTCATGACCTTTGGTACTTTAGTGCTCTTTATCACCTATGCCAGGCAGTTTTTTGATCCCATTGTGGAACTGGCTAGAATTTATACAGAAATGATTAGTGCCCAGGCAGCTTGTGAGAGAGTCCTTGGTCTTTTAGGGGAAAAAGAAGATATTTCAGATCACGAAGTGGATGAAAAGCTGATGGAGATTCCGATTAAAGGAGATGTGACCTTTTCTCACGTGGATTTTTATTATATTGAGGGAGAATACATCCTTAAAGATTTCAATTTGGATATTAAGGCAGGTCAAACCATTGCTCTGGTGGGTGAAACGGGTTCAGGAAAGAGTACCATCGTGAACCTAGCTTGTCGGTTCTACGAGCCTACAAAAGGTGAAATCTTAATAGATGGAATAGACTATAGAAAGAGAACTCAACACTTCCTTCATCAAAATATTGGGTATGTGCTTCAAGCTCCTCACCTTTTTAGTGGAACTATTAAAGAAAATATTTTGTATGGTAAATTAGATGCTACGGACGAAGAAGTCATAGAGGCGGCTAAGATTGTCGATGCCCATGACTTTATCATGAGACTGGAGTTTGGATACGATACCCCAGTAGGTGAAGGTGGCGGAATGCTAAGTACAGGAGAAAAACAACTGGTGTCATTTGCTCGGGCAATTATTGCCAAACCAAGTTTGTTTTTCTTAGATGAAGCAACTTCATCCATTGACACAGAATCAGAAGCTAAAATTCAAAAAGCCATTAATGAAGTCCTTAAAGGTCGTACCAGCTTTATTGTAGCTCATCGACTTTCAACCATTAAAAATGCGGATCAAATCTTAGTTATTGATGAAGGGAAAATTCTAGAACAAGGAACCCACGATGAACTTCTAAAGGCAAAAGGTCATTATTTTGAACTTTACACCAATCAATTCCAAGAAGAAGCTAGTCAAGAAATTCTAGGAAAGAAGAAAGAAAAACTAACATCTTAAGAAAATTAGGATTTCTCTCAAATCGTTCATAGTTAGGACTCAGCTCATTTTCGAATTAGTTCATATTATGGTGTAGAATATAAGTAAAGAGCACCTAATATGCAAGGAGGAAGTTGGATTGGATATTAAAGTACTACTAGAAAATGATAAAGAGAGAAAAGAATATGAGGATGCCCATGGATTAAGCCTTTATATTGAAGCTTTAGGAAGAAAAATCTTATTTGATTTTGGTCCAGGAGAAGAATTCATGCGTAATGCTCGTAAGATGGATATTAAGATCGATGAAATTGATTTTGCCGTCTTGTCTCATGGTCATATTGACCACGGGGGAGGATTGCCTTATTTCTTAGACGAAAATAAAAAGGCACCAGTATATATTCACCCTAAAGCCTTGGAACCTCATTACTCCAGGCGAGAAGATGGAATCATGAACGATATAGGATTGCCTGAGAGTATCAAAAATAGTAAACGTATTGTTTTTAAACAAGGAATAAACTGGATAGATGATAATATGGCGCTCATTTCTTATGTCCATGAGGAAATGATGATGCCTCCAGGGAATGAAACCTTGTACAAGGAAGAATATGAAGAGTTTGTTCTTGATGATTTTAGCCATGAACAGAATTTATTAATCAATGAAGAGGATGCTTTAGTTCTTTTTAGTGGCTGTGGTCATCGTGGGATTTTAAACATTATGGAGAGTGTAAAGAGTTTAGTGGGAAGATATCCAGATCATGTTGTGGGAGGGTTCCACTTAAAGAAACCTTCTAAGATCAATCCGGATAAAACTTACGTGCCAAGATTAGCAAAAGAGCTAAAATCAAGAGGAGCTAAATATTATACTTGTCATTGTACTGGGCGAAAAATGTATGCTGTACTGGAAGAAACCTTAAATGATGACGTCAGATATATCGTGACAGGTAGCGATGTTCACATCTAAAGACCAGTTAGATTAGTTCCTAAAATGAAATAAATCAACGCAAAGAAGCTAAAGCCCCTCAAGGCTTTAGCTTCTTTTTCTGCACCAAAAATATAAAGACGTTTTATTCTACATTGGGGGTAATTTATCCATGGGAAAATCCTTAGCATAAACCTCCCAAAAATAAAGGGAGGCCAAAGTACCTAGGGGAGAGAACTTTTCTCTATAAAATTGAAATTCTTTTTTGCTTAAAGACTCAAGACCATAAAGTTTCATTAATCCGTTTTTCACGCCTAGATCTTCATAACTTAAGATATCTTTTCGAGCTAAGGAGAACATGAGAAGCATGTCTACTGTCCATGGTCCTATGCCGCTAAAGGTGAGGAGATGATTTCTAATATCCTCATTGGATTTGGTAGATAGCTGAGTGTAAAAAAGTGGATTTTCATGAAACTTCTTAGCAGCTTCATGAATCCAAACGGCTTTTTTTATGGAGACGCCAAGACCTTGGAGTTCGTCTATGGGTAGATTTAAGAGGGTTTTGGGAGTGATGGCACCTAGTTTTTCTTCAAAACGTCCCCATACAGTTTCTGCTGACTTCATTGAGATTTGCTGATGGATCATCTGCTTAACCATAGTCATAAAAAGGTCTGGAGTAATCTCTCTAATTCTTAGCGTTGCGATATCCATTACTTTTCCTAATCGTTCATCTTTTTCTCTAAGTTCATGGTACTCATCTGGAGTGAAATAAAGTATATCCATTAATAAGTCTCCTCTCCATAGTTTGTGGTGCTAAATCAAAATATCTCTCTTCTTAAAGATTACCATGGAAATACCTAGAAACACTAGGGTAGATAGGGTTAAAACGATAATGGACAGGGGATAAGTAAAACTTAGTAGACCAGTTTCTTGAATAATTCGTCCGCTGAGAATACCATTAACATTGGTGTGATGAAGGAAGATAAATGGGGAAAGGCTTCGATATGTGGTAGAAAGAGAATAGACGATATTAGTGCTAAGTAAAGTACCAATAAGCACCGTAAACGCCATGACTGTACTCTTAGAAATAACCGATACCATCATGATGAATGCCACCATGGCAAAGATAAAGAGAATCTCAAGGAGTAGACCTTGGAGTAAGTATTGACTAAAATCTACCAGAGTTCCACTACTGGGAATGACTCTTAAGACACGATAGCCTTCCTCGAATACTTCTTTGTATCGCTCTCCCATCATTATAGGAAGATCGAGACTACCAAACCCATTAATCAGGCCTAAACCAAGGGCGAAGAGAAGTTGTATCCCTACAATTAGACCAATGGAGGTCATCACCGTAGATAGATATTTAGATAAGAGAACTTTAATTCTTGTTACCGGTTGGATAAGAAGAAATTTAAGAGTTCCAGGATTATACTCTCCACTCATAACATCTGCATTAAACAGAATTAAACCAAAGGCCATGAACCCTGATAGGATAACCATTAAGCTAGTATTTAAGTAATTTAGACCCGTGTTAAGATTAGGTTCAGCTATGGAGATGTTATTATCGATATGATAAGTTAGTCGAGTTATTTCTTGCTCAAAATAAGCCCTATCTTCAGGATTTTCTGTGGTTAATAGTTGTTCCTTGGACTGGGTTAGCTGTAGATTGGCATCTTTCACCCAGTCATAGTTAGCGTTTAAGCTGAGGTCTTTCTTCGCTTGAATAAGCTCCTCTTTAGTGGAAGCAATATCAGCTTCTATTCTTTTAATCTCTCTTTCTTTTTCCTCATCTGACCAATCTTCAATGTTAGCCATATATTTAATATCTTCATTCTGATATTGTAATTGATCTTCAAGTTGTTCTACTCTTTGGGCGGGATCCACAGAGTCTAAGAAGTTCTGCTCTTCCACGTGGCCTAGGTAGGCTATCATCACAGATAAAGCTACAAATAGAAGAAGAATGACATAGGTTTTTAGTTTAGAAAATATCTTAATAAATTCATTTAGCATAAGTCCTTTAAACATGTTAGCGAATCCCTCCTTTAATAACTTCTAAGTATCGTTCTTCTAATTCTTTTAGATGTCTTGCAAAGGAGTAGACAGGAATACCACTTGTGACGATATCTTTAAGGAGAACTTCAGGCTGGGCTTCATTTAGTTCAATAAGGTAGAGCTTATTGTCTTCCTTAACACTCTTGATTAAAGTATGATTGTTTAAGAAGGTAGTCGTTTCTTTAGTGACAGGAGACTCTAAAATAAAGAACACAGATTTCTTAATGTTCTCTAGAGTTTCTACAGAGGTGATTACGCCATCTTCAATGAAAGCTACCGTATCACAAAGCTGCTGAATTTCTCCTAGGATATGAGAGGATACAAACACTGCCATATTCTTCTCCCTAGCCAACCCTTTTAGAATTGCTCTAAACTCGATGATTCCGTTAGGATCTAGTCCATTGGTGGGCTCATCAAGGATGAGGAGCTTTGGATCAGATAATAGAGCGGCAGCAAGGCCTAATCGTTGCTTCATGCCTAATGAATATTTTCGCAACTTATCTTGAATTCTTCCGGTGAGCCCCACAAGAGCCACCACTTCATCAATTTTAGATTTAGGAATGTTACGAATTCGAGCGATTTGGTTAAGATTTTCTCGACCAGAAAGATACCCATAGAGTTCGGGGTTTTCCACCACGGCTCCAATGGGAGCCAAGGCTTTTTCTCTATCTTTAGTGATATCATGACCAAGAATCTTAATGGATCCTTTGTCCATGGAGATGAGATCTACCATCATGCGAATAGTGGTGGTTTTTCCAGAACCATTTGGTCCTAGAAAACCAAAGATTTCTCCTGGCTTGACTTGAAAAGATAAATCATTAATGATCTTATTTTTTCCTATACTTTTACTTAAATGGGAAACTTCTACTATATTTTCCATGGTTCACCTCTTTTTGTTATTCTTTTTTGACTAGTCTAACTTAACTTGAAGTTATTAAAATCCACTGAACATCCCCTTAGTATCCTATGAAAGATTGATAAAAAAGAAATATGCTAAATAAATAAAGGATTTCAAGACTCTATATAGAATATAGAAAGTAGAACCTTTATCTAAAAATATTTAGTGGCTTTAATTTGCTGGAGGATTTATGAGAGAAATTTTCACATCTAGACAATCGAAGAATCAAAGAAACATTCAAGTCCTTATGATATTCGTAGTGGTTATAGCCATGCTACTTATGGACCGCTTTTTAACACTTCCCTATACCACGAGATCCATCTATAAGGTATTGCTCTTCCTTCTATTTCCCATCATTTTAGGTGGATCTATTCGGTGGTTTGATTTATTTTCTGTTTTTNNNNATTATATTAAAAGATATTTTCAATTTAGAACAAATTATGGGTGCTTTAGAGTCCACGGTGGCGGTGACAAAAGATAATTTTATTATGGTGGCGATTTATATTTCTTTCATTAATTCTTTTTTGGAAGAATTCTTCTTTAGAGGATTTGCATATCTAAAATTAAAAGACAAAATGCCTAAAATAGGGGCTACGATGATTAGTGCCATGGCATTTTCAATTTATCATTTCTCCATGGTAGAAGGTTGGGCATCACCGATCTTAGTGGCATTAGGTCTTTTAGGTTTGTTCTTGTCAGGCATTATTTTTAATGCTATCAATGATAAGAATGATAATATTTACAGTAGTTATGCTGTACATGTCTTTGCAAACTTCGCGATCAATACCATTGGGCTACAAATGTTCGGTCTCATTGATTTACCATTTCTTCGCTAGAGCTATCCTTAAATCGAGAATAATAAAATCCAATTAAAAAGGAAGCTATTACAGAATTAAATAAAAATGAAAAATGATAATGAAGATTTCAGCTCACCATTAAAATGAGCAGAGATCTTTTTTTTGATGCTTTTAGACAAAATAGAGTTGGTTATGGCCTTAGTTTTTGTTATGAGGTCACAACAAGGACAAGTTTTGAGAATGTTTAGGGACTTTTCAAAAGATTGTGTTAAAATAAGAGATATATTGGGCATAACCCTAAAAAATGAAATCTGGAGGAACACGTAATGGCTGTTATGAAAAAGAAGGAAGTCGTCGTTGATCAGAGCTTAAAACAGGTGTACGGAAAAATTGAAAACTATTACCGAACGGTTAAAGAAACCACCATGAAAGATAGAGAACTAAGTGAAGGAATGGGAAACTTTACGGTAACCTATAAGAAAAGTATGGTCTCAAATGGAGAAGTGCTGTCTATTCATTTAGAAGAAATAGAAGACAATAAAACAAAAATCAAAATGGTTTCAGAGTCCACTGTGGAAAAAACAAAATTTGATTGGGGTAAGAATGAGCGGAACATGAAAACCCTCATGGAAAAGATAGGAGTAAAATAAAATGAAAAGAAGAGATTATATTACAAGAAGCAAAGAAGATATAGAAAAGGAACTTAGTAAAATCCAACTTAAAGTCACAAAGAAAAATGGAACAGAAGCTCCATTTCAAAATGAATATGACAAAAATGAAGACGATGGAATTTATGTGGATCTCTATACAGGAGAACCTTTATTTTCTAGCAAAGACAAGTATGATGCTGGATGCGGATGGCCTAGTTTTACTAAACCCATAGATAAAAAGATTGTGGCAGAAAAAGGAGATTTTACCTTTGGAATGCATCGGGTAGAAGTTCGGTCTAAAAACTCAGATTCCCATCTTGGTCATGTATTTACTGATGGGCCAAAAGAGGCGGGCGGCTTAAGATACTGCATAAATTCTGCAGCCATGCACTTTATTCCCAAGGAGAAACTTGAAGAAGAAGGTTATCCAGAATACGTGTCTTTATTTAGTGAAGATACAAAATAGAAAAGACTGGAGTATGGAATCTTTATTTATCCTAACTTTGATGAAAGTTAAAGGAAAGAAGGTGGCAAAATGAAGAATATTTTAATTGTAGAAGATGAGCGAAGATTAGCTCGATTTATGGAGCTGGAATTAGTCCATGAAGGGTACAATGTAGACATCGTAGCCGATGGACAGAGTGCTCTAATGAATTTGATGAATAATACCTATGATTGTATGTTGCTTGATTTAATGATTCCTGTGGTGGATGGGATTGAAGTGACAAAAAGAGCAAGAACTTTTACAGATATCCCTATTATCATGATTACTGCAAAGGATGCATTAGAGGACAAGGTAAAAGGGTTTGATATGGGGGCAGATGAATACATGACCAAGCCCTTTGAAATGGAAGAGCTTTTAGCTCGTCTTAGAGCACTGTTTCGTAAAAGAGAAGCCGAGAAGCCAGAAGATAAGGTGCTGAAGTTTAAAGAACTGAGTTTGAATCGGGAATCCTACGAGGTTTACCGAGGTAAAGATAAAAAAGAACTAACAAAAAAAGAATTTGATTTACTGACCTATCTACTTGAAAATCAAGGGATTGTTTTAACTAGGGAAAAAATACTTAATCAAGTCTGGGGCTTTGACTTTGAGGGAGAAACCAATGTGGTGGACGTATATATTAGATTCCTTAGAAGTAAACTAGATGATGGCTATGAAGATAAACTGATTCATACGGTGAGAGGTGCAGGATATCTTATCCGTTAGGAGACCATATGAAACGTTTAAAATTATCCACAAAAATTACTTGGAAATATGCGTTAACCTTTACCAGTGTATTGTTAATTATCAACCTGGCAGTTTTTTTGAGTACGCAATTTTACAATCGATTGGTGGCAAGAAATGAAGTGGAGATTCTTGGGGACAGGGTAGAGGAAGCTCTCATGGACGGAGATGTCTTCACTGAAGTTCGATTAAGAGAACTGGGGGCTGTGGCTCCTTTTTATGTTCAAATCCAAAAAGATGGTGAAATGATTAAATCCTTGGAGAATTACTATATTCGAGAGGTAGACAAAAAGAAGAGCTTACTTAAAGTTTTCGAAGGAGACACCAGCCAAACAGATAAATTGATTTTCTATGAGAGAGAATTTTTGATAAGGGATAATGTGATAAGGATTCAAGTCTTAAAAGATTTATCGGTCTTTAGTCTGATGAATACCGTGACTTTAGTTACACTCATCATGGCCTCTATTCTGGGGGTTTTTGTTAGTTACGTGGTGGGGTATTTTATTTCAAAAGAAAGCTTTTCCCCTATCTTAGCCATGACGAAATCCGCCGCTGCCATAGGGCCTCTGAACATACATGATCGGATTGAGGAGCCACCCATAGAGGATGAGTTAAAAGAACTCTCTGTAACTTTTAATAACCTGTTAGACCGACTAGATGATGCTTACATGAAGCAGGCGAAATTTGTATCAGATGCTTCCCACGAACTTCGAACACCTCTAACGGTTATTAAGGGGTATAACGATATGCTTTACCGGTGGGGTAAAGATGATCCTGAAATCCTTGATGAAGCCATCATGGCCATTAGGCAAGAAACACAGAATATGCATATGTTAGTAGAAAATCTGTTGTTTAGTGCCAAGGGAGAAAATCAAAAGATTAAACTAGAGATGACTTCCTTTTCCATCTTAGAGTTGTTAGAAGAAACTATAAAAGATTACAGGTTAAGTGTAAAAGAGAGAACCTTTGACGTGGTGGCTGAGAATTTTGAAGTGCATCAAGACCGAAGAATGATTAAACAGTTACTGAGGATCCTCATTGATAATAGTCTTAAGTTTACAAAAGACGGAGATACCATCACCGTGATGGCAAAGAAGGAACCTGGACAATATGCTCTATCTGTAAAAGATCCTGGAGAAGGCATTTTAGAAAAAGAGCTAGTCCAGATTTTTGAGAGATTTTATGTGGCTGATAAAGCGAGAACTAAAGATAAGGCGGGTTCAGGCTTGGGGTTATCCATTGCCAAGTGGATTGTAGAAATTCATGAAGGAGCGATTAAAGCCAGCAGTACTCCATTTAAAGAAACTGAAATTAAAGCGATTTTCCCAAGAAAGAAGAATTTAGTGGAACCTGGTTTATAATATGCCTTTCAGAATTGGCTAAACCTAAAAATAAATTATTTGCTAAAAGTATGGTAATAAAAAATTTATTCCAAAGTTATGACATAGCTGCTGAATTCTAGGCACAATAATATACAGACTTATAAAGAACAGGCTGGAGTCAATTGACTCCAGCCTGTTGAAATTAAAGGGATATTTTCACTTTCGATATCCTTAAGCTTTCTTTGTTTTTGCATTTCCTTTAGAATTAGAAATAGTCAATTTATAATAAAAATACTTTGACCACTTTGTAATCAATCTCCACATAACTTGCAAAACAAAACCTAGTATTATAGAAAGTAGGATTCTTTTGTAAAATAAAGGGAAGGGGTCAATAAGGGATTCATTATAGATATAGTTATCCCATCTCTGTAAAAAGAAGAAAACTTGGGAAACTAAAATTCCTATGGTCATAACTCTTGAGATGATAGGTAACTTCATAAAAAACAAAATGACTATAATTAAACCTAAGGCTCCGTAGAGAAAAAGATAAGAACCAAACAGGGAAGTCCATGCTTTTGGGTCAAGTAAAGCTAAGGGATCCCAATTATAAATATAAACCTCACCTATGGCGTGGGCAATAAAAAAAAGTCCCATTGGGATGAGTCTGGCTAATAAAGCCTGGATGAACCAAATGGGTTTCCATATATACTTCATGAATAATCCTCCAAAATTTAAATGTATATTTATTATACCATGGGTTTTAAGCCATAGGAAGAAGGTTAACTTTTAGCTAAATCCTTAGAGCTAGATAATTTCTCCTGCTTCTTGAAAATTATAGTCTATGTTTGCTATAATATCCATGATTTTCATCTAAAATAAGTCTTAATATTCGAAGTTGCATTAAAGCTAATCTAAAAAATTATTGAAAGTTCTCCTATGGGAAAGGACAAACCTAAAAAGAAAATTGTTTGATGTTGATATAATTCCCAAAAGATTTTTTTAGTTTTCTCTAAACCTAGGGCAAGCTGTGATAAAATAACAAGGGTGTGACTTAAGGGGTTTTTAAATGTCTTAAGGTAAACTTAGAAAATAGAGAAAAAGTGAGGGAAATGTAGATGAAATTTTTAGATAGAATTGATAAAGTGGTTTCCAAATTTGCCGTTAAAGATTTGATGAAGTATATCATGCTGGGATCGTTGCTAGTGTACTTGGTAGATATGACAAGTAATGGCATGTTATCGAACTTATTGTTCTTTAATCGAGACCTTATTATGAAAGGCCAGATTTGGAGAGTGATTACATTCATATTTGTTCCAGGATCTGGTGGTATTTTTATACTCATTACCTTTTTCTTCTACTACTATATTGGTAGAACATTAGAGATGGCTTGGGGTACGGTACGATTTAATACATACTATTTCATGGGGCTTTTGTTTACCATCATTGGGGGTTTCTTACTTGGATTCACCACCACGTCGTATTTAAACATGACTCTGTTTTTAGCCTATGCCACCACTTTTCCTGAAAGTATGGTAAATATCTATTTTGTTTTACCTGTTAAGGTAAAGTATTTAGGATATCTCTATGGGGCTATAGTCCTTTTTGACTTTGTTGGAGCTGGATGGACTAATCGATTTATTATTATTATCTCTCTGCTGAACTTCTTGCTTTTCTTTGGTCCTAGATATTTAAAAGATCGAAAAAGAAAGACCACTACGGCAAAGATGAGACGAAATATTCAGCAAGCGAAAATCGAAACAAAGATGAAGTCTCTTCATAAATGTACCACTTGTGGAATCACAGAAAGAGATGATCCTAAGATGGAATTTAGGTATTGCTCTAAGTGTGAGGGGAATTACGAATACTGTGAAAAACATATTCGAAATCATATGCATAAATCTAAGGTAATCAACATGGATGAGAGACGACTCTAAGAAAATTAAATCGTAATACTGTTTTAATTCTTAAATCTTTCTAAATGTTAAGAATTTAACGAGAAAAAGCTTGATTTTAACATTAGAGTTTTCTATAATAATTAAGGGTCTCCCCCTTAGACTTATCTTATAGGGATGAAGTGGCATGAAGGATATAATGAGTTCTATGAACTTTGGTTTTTTATGGCCTAAGTAGTCAAAAAGATGAATATTAGTAGGAGAACCTAAAAATAAGTGCGTGGCACTTATTTTTTTTAGGAAAAATCCAAAAAATCCTAGAATCTTTTTGAATTCTCTTTTAACTATAGGGGGTATTAGATTATAATAGAGCTAATAATCGCCTTTTCAAGGAGGGAATACACAAGATGAATAAGAAATACGGACTATCTACAAAAGATCATAAAAGTGTGAAATTAAACCGCTTAGAGGTTACAGGTAATATTTGTGGAGAGTATGTGGAATATACCATATCTCAAGATTATAAAAATACAACTGATGAGAACATAGAAGGAGTCTACAGCTTCCCTGTACCCACCACTTCACTAATTACAGCCATAGAGGTGGAATTGGGTGGGCGAAACTTGAGAGCCATGGTAGAGGGAAGAGGGGCTGTTGTTGAGATTCTAGAACAAAGTAAGCTTGAGGGGATTAACTCACTAAGCCTTCTTCAAGAAGATGATGAATACTTTACAATAACCATTGGAAACATCCTGCCAAATGAAAAGGTGAATTTGAAGATTACTTATATGGACCAACTCACCTATGAAGATGACACCTTAAGTCTCTATATCCCATCGGTGATAGACCCTGTTTATTATACGGAAGAAGAGGAAGAAAGAGAAGAAAAAGAAGAAGCAGCCATTGAGGACTTTTATTTGTCCTTATTGGTGGAATCCTACTCTAAAATGACCTTTAAATCCCCTAGTCATAAAATATTAGTGGAAAGAGATGATGATACCCTATCAAAAATTACGGTGGCTAAGGGACAAACTTTAGATCGAGATTTAATTATCACATTAAAAGAAGAAGAACCTAAGGTAGCTGAGGGTATGGGATATAGTTATTATGAAGATGAAATGGATAAAGCTATTTTAATGCTAAAGCTTTTTCCAGTGCTTCCTGATATTCCAGTAGAATATACAACAAATTATAATTTTATATTAGATGTGTCTAAATCCATGGTGGGATTTAAGCTTGAAGAGGCTAAAAATGCCATTCTCATTGCTCTTCGATCTTTGGAAAAAGGAGATCGATTTAATCTAATGGCTTACCATAAAGAAATCTCTACGTTTTCCTCAGAGGGTAAAGTGGAGTTTAGTAAGAAGAATTTAGAAGAGGCCACTAAGTGGTTAGAGAATATTGAAACGGGAAGTGGAGAAAATACCTTTGAAGCGATTAAGGAAGTGCTTCGTGAAGCAGACGAAGATGAGCTAGAGAGTACCATTTTCCTCTTTACAGATGATGATGTGCTTGAAGAAGATGAAATTTTAGAATATGTAAGAACCCACGGTGGAAATCATCGAATATTTCCCATGGGTATGGATACAGAAGTGAATAGTTATTTCATCAATAAATTAGCAGAAGTTGGTAATGGAAGGCCTGAATTTATCGAAGAAGGGGAAAGAATTGATGATATTATCCTTCGTCAATTTAATCGGATTCACAATCCGCAACTAGATGTAACAGAATTTGATTTTGGGGACATGGTGGTGGAAAAAACTTATCCAGGAACTATAACCTATCTTTACGACCGGGAACCTTTTACGATTTTTGCCCAAGTGCAAGGCGAAATCGGTGGACGAATAACGATAAAAGGAAAAGTGGATGAGCAAGACTACACTATGAATATCGATCTAGACAAATTAGAAATTGAAGAAAACTCTAAACTAATTGAAAAAGTCTGGGCCAGAAAGAGAATTGAGTCTTTAATTGAAAAGGAAAGGCAAGCAAGGGGACCTGAGAAAGATAAAATCAAAGAGGAAATCTTAAGTCTGTCTAAGGAATTTGGTCTATTATCATCTGAAACCAGTTTTATGATGCTAGAGACCATAGAGGATCCTATCTTAGGCATGGGATTAAACAAGATTGTTCCCATGGAAATGTCTGAGGCTACGATGAAAAATATTGCTAGAGGATACTTCCTTGATGAGTCAAGCTTTAGCTACGACATGAATATTCGAGAAAAAATGGCTTCATCAGGATTGACCCACAAAGAAGCCAAGCAGGCAATTACTTATGATCGAGATAATCTTTTAAGGATTCTTGCGAAGAATCAAGAAGCAGATGGATCTTTTCTAGATTATGGACAAGAAAATCAAGGGGAAATCCTAGAAACATCTCTAAGGAGCCTACTAGCTTATTTGTTAGGTATCGAGACTACCTCCATTTACTTAAATACCGTCTCTAAAGGGTTGCGTTATATCATGGAAACCCTTCAAGAGAATCAAAAGTTTATTACAGAACGGAACTATATGCTCTTCCTAATGGCTTATCATTTGGCGGAGAAGAAAAATCTTCTTAAGAGTCGTACCAGAACCATGAAAGATGAGCTGGAGAGTCATATCACCAATTCTAAATATAAGGATACTTTAGACGAAGTGGAAGACTTGGTCATCAAAGCTTCCACAGTACAAAAGAAGTTCATTACCGTGGCCTCTCTGAATGTTTCTAAAGCTTATATCGAGAATTCTCATGAAATTTTCGAGGGAGAGATTAAGAAGAATATAACTAAAATCGCTAATATGGCTATAGCAAAAGCTCTATAATAAGTCTAAATATTGAACCTTCATCTTTTTTTATTTTATAAAAGAAGGTGAAGGTTTTTTGTCGTACTCTAAAATATGAATTATGAGATTTAAGGGCCTTTGATTCCTAAATTGGCAAAGTTCCAAAAGACATATTCTATAGAATTGTACTGATTTTATCAAATAAGTAAAAAAACAGTGGAATTGATACGTATATATATGTATTAACAAATAGTGGTGCATATTAACTTCAAATTCTAACGTACTCTGCAAAAATGACTATTTTGATGACTTAATAAAAGATAGAAAAAACTTGGATTAATTCAGCATCATCAAATCAGGCGAATATTGTTGTAAAATTCAATGTGTTGATTAAAACAAATGTTGAAACTTAAACTTGATATAAATAAAAACTCAATAGTCTAAAAAAAATGACAATATTATCAATTTATCATGTGAAATATGCAACAAGACTTATAATAATTGATAAATGGTTATATATATATTAAACTAGATTTAAGAAACTGTTGAAATATGTTGTTAAGTGTTTGTTGTGTTTTATTTTATTATTTTTAGAATTAATTTTTAATTCTATTATGAATGATTATTATTTGATGGAATGAGTGTTAATTAAAAAGTTGGATCTACCTATTAGATAAGGAGGAAGTAAAAATGAGAAGAAGTAAAAGAAACAAAGCACTATTAAGCGTATTTTTATCTGCGCTGCTTATGATGTCGGGTGCATTTCAAGCGTTAGCTTCAGATGAAGATGTGGGTATTACCCCTACTCCTGAGAGTCCTGGCGTTGAATTAGTAGAGGAAGAAAATAATGATGTGATGGTTCAACCTAATGTAGAGGACCTTAGTGAAGAAGTTGCGCCTGTTGATGACAATCTAGGGCAAGAAGATCCAGCAATAGATGGTGACGTAGCATCTAAAAATGAAGATGTAGACACTCTTGCAGATATGCCAAATGTTGACTCTAAAGATGCACCGGTTTCTGATACGGTCCCAGTGGCGGATAAGGACGTGCAGACAGCAACTGAAGTGCCAAAAGCAACTCCTGCTAAAGATGAACAACCTACGGTTGACTCTGCTAAACCAGTAGCGGATGATTCTCAGAACTCTGAAACAATGTTAGATGAACAAGAAGAAAATGCATTTAGGAGTTTAGATGAGTTAAACGTTGATAAGGGTATTAAGAGAATAGATTTAAAATCTGGTTGGTGTTATGACTGGAAGAATTTAGATTTAGACCATAAATTTGATTGCAATTTAGATTTTAATTGGGGACAATTTTCAAAGTTTGATATTACTAAAATACTACCAGGATTTACTAAAACTCTTAAGTTCAAAAAAGAGTGGCATGGTGATGCAAATATCTACAAATTCGTAGTTATGGAACTATCTGTTAAAGATGGAAATGAATCTAAAGTAGTTGCTTATTTCCCATTACTTAAGTCAAGTGATTGGGAATTCGAGTTCATGGCCCCAAAAGGTTATCTAAAAGGTCATAAGTTCCATGAATTCCAGTATTCAGTTAAAGAAGTACCTATCCATGGGTATGAAACTGAAGTGGTAAAGAATGGTGATACTTTTGTTATTCATAACTATCAATTAGGAAAAGTGAATGTTAAAAAGGAATGGGTAGACAATGATAACGAGTCCGGATTAAGGCCAGAAAAGGTTGAGATAACGCTTAAAGGTGGAGATGAGAACAAAGTTTATGAGCTTAATCCTAATAATAATTGGGAGCAAACCCTTGTACTTCCGATGTTTAATACAAAAGATGAAAAAATAAATTATACTGTTGAAGAAGTAGACGTACCTAGATACACAGTGACCTATACATCCTCTGAAGAGGCTAGAGCAAAAATATGCCCAATCTTACATCCGAAAATAGAAACGACAAATCTTTTGATCACAAATACCTGGAATGGTGATGAGCCGAATAATTTAAGAGATATTCCGTTGGAGAAAATCTGGAAGAATGTTGATGGTAGGGAATTACCTGAAAGTGTTACGTTTATATTAAAACAAAATAATGAAGAAACTGAGCATGTAATTACAAAAGCAATGGGTTGGAAATTAACTTTAAAAGACATGCCAATTAATGATGGTGAAGATAATCCTTATACTTACACAGTAGAAGAAAAGGATGTACCTGAAGGATATACATCTACCATTAATGGTTTTACAATTACTAATACAAAAACTTCAAATGGTGGCGAAACACCTCCTGATACAAGCGGAACAATAGTATTGAAAAAAGTTGATGTAGATAAAGTGCCTCTAGCTGGAGCAGTATTTGA
>LFRM01344071.1_pt1 | contig 18449 bp, 19 predicted proteins | sample 618341 | NCBI WGS metagenome assembly LFRM01 (sample SAMN03654438, study PRJNA283298) | anaerobic digester metagenome | isolation source: pool of bioreactors CSTR01a, CSTR02a, and CSTR03a thermophilic anaerobic... | place: Denmark: Kgs. Lyngby | collected 2014-05-21 | reverse complement strand
ACGGTGCGAACGACATAAGGCCCGGACTTACAGGCTGGGCCCAGATAAACGGCAGAGATAAAGTATCAATAGAAGCAAAAGCAAAATTGGACGGGGAATATGTTCAAAAAATGAGTTTTTTATTTGATGCAAAATGTTTTTTTGGTACGATAATTAGTATATTGAAAAACGATGGAGTAATTGAAGGACAAACTGCAATAAACAGAAACAAACAAGATATAAATGCAATGATAATTTGAATAAAGTAGTAAAGTAGATTTATGCTTTGGATTTACTATTTTTACCAAAGTTATAATAAAATTACGACAGAAAAAGAAAGGAATGGCTATATAAGTTGAAGGCTTTGAATAAAAAAAAAAATTTACCTTTCTTCTCCTCACATGAGTGATGAAGGATATGAAATGCAGTACATACAGGAAGCATTTGATACCAATTGGATTGCTCCTCTTGGAAAAAATGTCACCGAATTTGAAAATGAATTATCTGCTATGTTGGGAGTCAAATCGGCTGCAGCATTATCCTCAGGGACTGCCGCAATACATATGGCATTAAAAGCAGCAGGTGTCGGTGCAGGGGATATAGTATTTTGTTCCAGTTTAACCTTTGCAGCGACAGCAAATCCGATTATCTATCAAAATGCCATTCCGGTTTTTATAGATAGCGACCATAAGACATGGAATATGGATCCGCAGGCTTTGGAAAAGGCATTCGAAAAATATACCCCAAAGGCTGTAATCGTAGTTCATCTGTATGGCTTAGCAGCAGACATGGATAAGATTGTTGAACTATGTAAAAAGCACAATGTAGCACTTATTGAAGATGCAGCAGAAAGCCTTGGTACGTTATATAAAGGGAAGCATACCGGTACATTCGGAGATTATGGAATTTTTAGCTTTAATGGTAATAAGATTATTACCACATCAGGCGGGGGAATGCTTGTATCTGATAACGAGGAGAGAATCGCTAAAGTTCGATTTTGGTCGACTCAAAGTCGTGATCCTGCAAGGCATTATCAGCATAGCGAATTAGGCTATAACTACAGGATGAGCAATATAGTAGCTGGTATAGGCAGAGGTCAGCTTAAAGTATTGCAAAAAAAGAGTAGAAAAGAAAAGATACATATACCAATATTACAAACGTGAATTAGAAAACCTTGACGGCGTTAGGATGATGCCTATAAACGAATGGAATGAGCCAAACTGCTGGCTTAGCTGTATAACATTGAGTGGAAAAGTAAGGCCATTAGATATTATGGAAGCATTAGAAGCGGAAAATATAGAAAGCAGACCGATATGGAAGCCTATGCATATGCAGCCATTTTATGAACAATATGATTTTATCGGAGACGGTGTGTCGGAAGAAATATTTGAAAATGGCGTGTGCTTGCCAAGTGATACTAAGATGAGTGATGAGGATTTGGAGAGGATAGTGAGAATTATAAAGGGGTTGTGGTAATAGCATGCAAGTAGAAAAAGGAAGTGAGCCAAGGCTTTCCAACATTCCAACATTCCAACTTTCCAACAATAAACCGAAACGTTTTATATATAAGAAGTACTTTAAAAGACCAATGGACTTTATTTTATCATTACTTGCAATCATTGTACTATCACCTGTTATGCTTATAGTAGCTATATTGGTCAGGATTAAACTTGGCAGTCCGGTAATATTCAAACAGAAAAGACCCGGACTTAATGAGAAGATATTTCCAATGTATAAATTTAGGACAATGACGGATGTAAGAGATGAGAATGGAGAATTATTGCCTGATAGTGTTAGGCTTACGAAGTTTGGTAAGTTTTTAAGGAGTACAAGCCTTGATGAATTACCGGAATTATTTAATATTTTAAAAGGGGATATGAGTATTGTCGGGCCAAGGCCGTTATTAGTACAGTATCTTCCTTTATATAATGAACATCAAAAACGGCGTCATGAAGTAAGACCAGGATTATCCGGTTTAGCGCAGATTAGCGGGAGAAATGCAATAACATGGGAAGAAAAATTTAATTTTGATGTAGAGTATGTAGATAATATTAGTTTTATTGGTGATTGGAAGATTATATTATTGACATTAAAAAAAGCATTTATGCGTGAAGGAATTAATTCAGAAAATGCTGCTACAATGGAGTATTTTACGGGCAACAAGATGGAGGTATAAGATAGTGGATATTAATATCTTGATATTAAGTGCAGGAAGACGTGTGGAACTTGTACAATGTTTTCAAAGAGCAGCGAAAAAACTGAATATAAAAAGTAAAATTGTAGCGGCAGACTGTTCTAATATGGCTCCTGCTTTATATTTTGCAGATGAAATTTGTCAACTGCCACGTATTAGTGAACCAGATTATATCAGTTCTATAATTAGTGCATGCAATGAAAGAAATATTTCATTAGTAGTACCTACTATTGATACAGATTTGTTGTTATTGGCAGAGAATAAGAAACTTATTGAAGAAAAAACAAATGCAAAAGTATTAATTTCAGATATACGAGTGGTTGAAATTTGCAGAGACAAGATTAAGACTCAAAGTTTTTTGGAAGAGAATAATTTTTATGTTCCTAAAATGTATATGAATGATGAAATAGAAAGCGGAAATGTAAAGTATCCTGTATTTATTAAACCTAAATCTGGAAGTTCAAGTATTAATGCATTCAAAGTTAATAATAGCACTGAATTAAAGATTTATAGAAGTATTATCGATGAGCCTATTGTGCAGGAATTTATAGAAGGGGAAGAATATACGGTTGACGTATTTCTTGATTTTGAAAGTAATATTATTACTATTGTGCCTCGAGTGAGGATTAATACTCGCAGTGGGGAAATTTCTAAGGGAAAGATTATTAAAGATAGAGAAATTATAAATGATGTATGTCGATTGATGAAAGTACTAAAACCCATTGGACATATAACAGTGCAACTTATGAAAACAAAAAGAGGTATTGAATATATTGAAATTAATCCTAGATTTGGTGGCGGTGCACCTATGAGTATACAAAGCGGTGCTGATTCATGTGAAAATCTGTATAGGCTGCTAATGGGAGAAAAGTTAAAGTACAATGAAAATTATAGAGATAATATTATATTTTTAAGGTTTGATAATAGTATTTGTTTGGATGAGAACATGGAGATTATAAAATGGTAAAGGCTGTTATTTTTGACTTAGATGATACATTGATATCAGAAAGACAATATATTGAAAGTGGATATCGCCATATTTCAAAGGTACTTAGTAAAAAATTAAATAAAAATGAAGATGAGTTATATCAACTATTGCTTAATCTTTTAGATGAAAGTCCTAAAAATGTATTTAATAGATTATTTGATAAACTGGAAATAGCATATACCAAAGATAGTATTATAGAGCTTGTAAATGAGTATCGCAATCATTTTCCTAATATTGAATTTTTTCCTGATGTATTGCCTTGTTTAAAAAAATTGAGAGAAAGAGGAATAAAAATAGGTATAATCACTGACGGTTATGCAAATGCACAAAGACAAAAGCTTAAGGCAGTAAAAGCTTATGATTATTTTGATGAGATTATAATCACTGATGCATTAGGAAGAGAATATTGGAAACCTCATCCTAAAGCATTTGAAATGATGAAGGAAAGATTGAATGTTAAATTTGATGAAATGGTTTATGTAGGTGATAACCCTGAAAAGGATTTTTATATTAGCAATATACATCCGGTAAAGACGATTAGAATTTGTCGAGAAGGTTTTTATAAAGAAAAGGATTATTTTGGGTGTATTAAGGAAACACATTTGATTTATTGTTTAGTTGAAATAGATTTATTAATATAGAATATACCTTTGGAAAATAGTCGTTTAAAATTATAAAAATAAATTTTAACTTAAGGAGGGAGTTAAGGATGAAGGTTTTATTTGTTGCAACAGTGATGGCGCATATTAAATCATTTCATATTCCGTATTTGAAATGGTTTAAAGAACAAGATTGGGAAGTTCATGTTTTAGCTAATACTAATATTGAATTACCATATTGTGACAAAAAATATGTGGTTCCAATTGAGCGAGCTCCATTTAAAATTAATAACTTAATTGCATATAAAATGTTAAAAGAAATACTGCATATAGAAGAATATGACATAATTCATTGTCATACGCCTGTGGGTGGAGTATTAACAAGGTTAGCCGCGAAAAATCTACGAAAAAATGGCACAAAAGTAATTTATACAGCCCATGGTTTCCACTTTTTCAAGGGTGCACCTTTAATAAATTGGCTGGTTTATTATCCTATTGAGAGATTTTTAGCACGATATACGGATATACTTATTACAATTAATAAAGAGGATTATGAAAGGGCAAAAAAGTTTAAAGCTGGTAAAATTGAATATATACCAGGTGTGGGTATAGACACTAAAAAATTTAATGAAGTAAAAATAGATAGAAGTAAAAAACGAAAAGAGATTGGTGTGACAGAGGAAGCTTTTACTATACTTTCAGTTGGTGAACTTAATAGAAATAAAAATCACGAGATAGTTATTAGGGCATTAGCTAAGTGCAAAAAAGAAAATATTCACTATGTGATTTGTGGAGATGGCGTTTTGAAATCTTATTTAAAACAATTAGCAGAAAAGCTTGGTGTAGGTGACCAAGTTCATCTATTAGGTTATAGGAATGATATTCCGGAAATATATAAAGCTGTTGATTTATTTGTATTTCCTTCTTTTAGAGAAGGACTTTCAGTGGCTCTCATGGAAGCAATGGCTTCTGGGCTTCCTGTAGTTTGTTCTAAAATTAGGGGGAACACTGATTTGATTGAAGATGGTAAAGGTGGATATTTGATTGAACCTAATGATGTTGATGGTTTTGTGCATGCGATATATGAGTTAGTTAACGGTATAAAAATAAGAGATCAGATGCGGACGTATAATTATGAACACATTAAGAAATTTGATNNCTGCCGAGTAAATAAACTAATGCAAAAAATATATTTTGAGGTGTAGGATTTTGAAAAGATGCTTAATGACGGTGGTAAAGTATTCTAAGCTTTTATACGATGTGTATTATTTTTTAGGCTCAGTTACCATAAATATTTTTAAACTATTTATTAAACCAAAGGACAACTTAATTCTTTTTATCAGTTTTGGAGGAAAAAAGTTTGATGACAGTCCTAGGGTTATATATGAAAGTATGATAAAAGATAAACGATTTGATAATTATGATATAGTTTGGGCTTTTCAAGATATAAAAAGATTTGATCTTCCAAGAGGAAGAAAAGTTAAGACTGACTCATTGGCATATTATATTACTGCATTGAAAGCACGTTGTTGGATTACCAATTCTACGGTAGAACGAGGATTAAAATTTAAGGGGCAACAGACCTTTTATTTTAATACATGGCATGGTACTCCTATAAAAAAGATGGGAACAGATATATCTACGACAAATAAGTCATTTAAAAGTAAGGGTAAATCAAATGTTGATGTAATGATTTCTCAGAGTAAATATGAAGCAGATATTTTTTCAAGAGTATTCAATATAGATAGAGAAAAATTTATAATTTGCGGGTTACCACGAAATGATGTTTTAATAAATAGGACAATGGAAACGAAGCAAGCAATGATGAAAAAAATAGGATTACCGTTAGATAAAAAAGTGATATTATATGCTCCTACATTTCGAGAATATGAAAGAGATAAATATTTTAATTGTATTATTAAACCGCAAATTGATTTTGATAAATGGAAAAAGAGTATAGGAACAAAATATATAGTTTTACTTCGTGCCCATTATGAAGTAGCAAAAGTATTGAATATTAAAACCGATGATGAATTTATTTATGATGTATCAGAATATCCTGTGTTAAATGATTTAATGTTAGCATCTGATATGTTAATTTCAGATTATTCAAGTATCTTTTTTGACTATTCTATTCTAGACAGACCTATGTTATATTACACATATGATTATGACGAATATGCAGAAAAACGCGGGATGTATTTTGATATTCGGAAAGAGTTACTCGGAAGTTCGCGTAGTGAAGAAGAATTGCTTGATTTGATTAATAATTTAGATTATGATCTAGCTTTAGAAAAAGTCAGAAAATTTAGAAGTAAATATGTCGAGAGTTATGGAAATGCTGCAAATATTTCTCTAGACATTATTTTTGAAAATCTTAAAGATAAGTGAGGAATTTATCATGAAAAGAGTCATTACATATGGTACTTTTGATTTATTGCATTATGGACACATTAATTTGTTAAGGAGAGCAAAGACTTTAGGTGATTATTTAATTGTAGGGTTATCAACAGATGAATTTAATAGTGTAGAAAAAAATAAAGTTACATATTTTCCTTACGAAGAAAGAAAAAAACTATTAGAAGCAATTAGGTATGTAGATTTAGTGATACCTGAGACATGTTGGGAACAAAAAATTTCAGATATTCAAGAATATAAAGTAGATATTTTTGTTATGGGTGATGATTGGAAAGGAAAATTTGATTTCCTAAAAGATTATTGTGAGGTTGTATATTTGGAACGAACACCAGAAATTTCTACTACAAAGATTAAACAAGATTTGATTTTAAAAGGGGCTAAGTAAAGATTTGTTTTTAATTTCTTATTATTTTATATATTTTAATAAAGTTATTGATTTTAAAAAAGTTGAATTAAAAATTTAAGTTTATATATATGAACAGTGCATAATTTAATAGTTCTGTAAGAAAAAGAGGTGTATCATGCATAAGCCATTAGTATCAATTATTATACCTGTCTATAATGGTAGTAATTACTTAAAAGAAGCAATTGATAGTGCTTTAGCACAGACATATAAAAATATAGAAGTTATTGTTGTCAACGATGGTTCTAATGATAATGGAGCAACAGAAGAAATAGCGTTAAGTTATGGTCCGAAAATAAGATACTTTTATAAAGAGAATGGTGGGGTGTCGTCGGCATTAAATTTTGGAATTAAAAATATGAAAGGTAATTGGTTTTCATGGCTGAGTCATGATGATTTGTATACAGAAGATAAAATAGAGGTTGCTTTAAAAGCGATGGAAGCTTGCAAAGATTCGGTTTCAAAGCTTGTAGTTGTTAGTCAATGTGAGTTTGTTGACAAAGATGGAAAAAAAATATATCATCCAGTTAAGACTATAAAAGGATATGTAAAAAGTACAGAAATGCTTGTTAAAATATTTAAAAATTATTCAATAAACGGTTGTTCATTACTTATTCCTAAAAATGCATTTGATGAAATAGGATATTTTAATGAACGTTATAGATATATACAGGATGTTGATTACTGGGTGCGGCTGGCATTGAATGGATATAATTTTATTGGGATTGGAAATGTTTGTGTAAAAAGTAGGATACACAGACAACAAGTAACTGCTACTATGCCGCATTTATACTATGAAGAAAGAAGGTTAATGGGAATACCATTAGTAGATCAATTGTTTAACGAATTTAAGAATAAGGAGTTTAAATACATTATTGAAGCATATTTGTATGATTGTGTTAAGAAAAGACATGAGTATGTTTCAAATTATATTATGGAAAAACTTAAGAGCAATAATATGTTTACATTAAACATTTGGTTTAAGGTACGATTATATAAATTATTAAGTGCATGGAAATATGGATTAAAAAGGTTATACTATAGATTTATTATTTCTGGTGCAAGATGATATAAGTATATGTTTTGATGTTAAGTATAAGTATATTCAAGATTGGATTTGTTAGATACAATTATCGATAAAAGGATGTAATTTTTATCTTTATGAAGAAGAATTGGTAAAACTAAGAATTCATAAAGATCAACAAACAAAAAAAATATCTAATCTTCAACCTATAGAAGTGGATATGTTCTTAAAATTTTTATTTAATAGATTAATTGATGACAAGGAAAATGAAGAAAATATTTATTATTTAAAATTAGTTTTATATCATTATTGTACTAGAATTAATAATTCTAAGATTGCCGATTTATATATATCCAAGTTGAGTAACATTGGAAGAATAAATCTATATGATAAATTTAAATACTTGATTTATTTATTAAAGGGAAGAGTTATATGGTTATTAAAAAAAGTATTTAGAAGAATGTTAAACTTAAAATATAGAAATAAGGAATAATAATTAAAGATTTACAATCTATTTATTTGTATTTATATGAGAATTATTAGGTGTGTGAATATTATGAAGGTAGTACAGATTAATTCCGTTTGTAGTTTTGGTAGTACAGGACGAATTGTAGTGGATTTAAGTAAAGAAATGACAAAAAGCAATATAGAAAATTATATTATATATGGTATTGGATTAAGTGATTATCCTTTGGGAATAAAAATCGGAAACAAAATTGATTTAAGACTGCATCAATTACATACACGTTTATTAGGATATCATGGTTATGCCTCAAAGTTAATGACCCGAAAAATAATAAATAAATTAGAAGAGATACAGCCTGATATAATTCATCTGCATAACATTCATAGTTTTTATTTGAATATTGAGATATTATTCAGGTATTTAGCAGAAATCAATAAACCAGTAATATGGACATTACATGATTGTTGGGCATTTACTGGGCATTGTCCACATTTTGATTATATTCATTGTGAGAGGTGGCAAATAGGTTGTTATAATTGTCCACAGAAATATTCATATCCAATAAGCTATTTATTTGATAGGTCCGAAGAACAATGGAGAATTAAAAAGAAACTATTTACTTCTGTAAGGGATATGTGTATTGTGACACCTTCACATTGGCTAGCAGGTTTAGTACAGAAGTCTTTTTTAAAAAAGTATGATATTAAGATCATCAATAATGGAATTGATCTTGAGATATTTAAACCAACAAGTAGTAGTATAAGAAAAAATTTTGGTATCAGCGATAAGTATGTTATTTTAGGAGTTGCTAGTTATTGGGGAATGCGAAAAGGTTTATTGCATTTTATTCAGTTGTCAGAAAAGCTTGGTGAAAATTATCAGATTATATTAGTAGGACTAACTCATAAACAGAAGAAGATGTTACCGAATAATATTATTGGTATTACACGAACAAATAATATACAAGAAGTTGTAGAATTATATTCAGTAGCTGATGTATTTGTAAATCCAACATTAGAAGATAATTTTCCTACAGTTAATCTTGAAGCCTTGGCATGTGGAACTCCAGTTATTACTTTTAATACAGGTGGAAGTCCTGAAGCCATTGATAGTACTTGTGGAATGGTTGTTGAAAAAGGCAACATTAATGAATTAGTTATAGCTATAAAAGACATTTGTAATAATTCTAAATTAAATAAACAAAAAATAAAAGAAAATTGTGTAGAGCGAGCAAGTAATTTTAACAAAGAAAAAAAATTCGGTGAATATATTAATTTATATAGGAGTAGATGAAGTTTTGATTGTATGGATATTATTGGTGTTTTTTATACTTATCATTAAGGTATTAATGGGCGATTTAATTAGTAAGGAAAAACAAAAAAATTTTCTTGTAATTTCAGGTATAGCAATTACGTTAATAATGGGTTTACGGTATCCAAAATATAATATTGTATATGATTTGGAACTTTATTATAGATATTATTATCGGTTGATATATACACCTTGGACCGATATTTTTCTTATATCCCGTTTTGAACCAGGATATGTTATATTAAATAAAATTTTAGCAACTATAATACCATGGCCACAATTTATACTTATATTTGAAGCTGCTTTTTGTGTGTTTTGTGTATGTAGATTTATTTATAAGAACTCTGATTATCCTTTTCAATCGATAATTTTTTATATTACATTAGGGACGATGGCTTTTCAACTTACTGGATTCAGACAAGCATTTGCAATGAGTATATGCTTACTAAGTATTGAGTTTATTAAAGAAAAAAAACTATTTAAGTTTTTATTAACTGTGTTTTTGGCAACAACTTTTCATAAAACATCAATAGTATTTTTTCCATTTTATTTTATTGCAAACAGGGTACCTAATTGGAAAAATAATTTGTTTAGTATAATTGCAATGATTTTTTTTGCAAATTTTGCAAGAATTATTACTGATATTGGTAATGTAATTTTTGATATGGATTATAGTGGATATATAGGAAATAAATATGGCGGATTAGTACCGATATTGATATATACCATAACAATTATTCTTTCATTTATATATTCAAACAAAATAAAAAATAAAGTTAGTTTAAATATGCTTGAAATTGGATTGACTATTTATTTAATGAGATATACTACTTTAGCTTTGGAAAGAATAAGCTTCTTTTATACTTCTGCTGTAATTGTACAATTACCAAATGCAATTAATGTGGAAAAAGATGAAAAGATTAAATATTTACTCAATATTTTATCGATTGTCTTATCAATAATATTATTTGTATATCGATTAACAAAGGAACCGTATGGAGCTTATAGCTTTTTTTGGCAATAGAGATACGATCAAAATCAGTTTATTATCTATGGAGTGAATGAAGATATGAAAGTTACATTTATATCTAATTTTTTAAATCATCATCAACTTCCATTATGTGAAGCAATGAGATCATTACTTGGAAAAAAATTTACTTTTGTTGCTACTACTCCAACAGATCCTGAAAGGTTATCAATGTATGAGGAGATGAATGAAGTATATCCATTTGTAATTATGTCATATAAATCTGATTACTTATTACAAAAGGCAAAGAAATTGGCAGATGAAAGTGATGTTGTTATTATTGGTTCTGCACCGGATTTTTTTATTGAGAAAAGATTAAAAAATAGAAAACTTACATTTAAATATTCTGAACGCCTTTATAAAAAAGGATTAAATTTACAAAACTTTCCAAAAGCATTTATATCTTCATATATACATCATGGCAGGTTTCAAAAATATCCTCTATATATGTTATGTGCAAGTGCATATACAGCAGGGGATTTAGCTATTTTCGGGAATTATAAAGGAAAAACTTTTAAATGGGGCTATTTCCCTGAAGTGAAAGAATATGATATTCAGCAACTGTTAAATAAGAAACGAGATGAGTCAATAAAAATTCTATGGGCAGGAAGATTTCTGAAACTAAAGCATCCTGAAATAGCTCTTGAAGTTGCTCAAAAATTAGATAATATGAATTTTCGATATCAATTAAAAATGGTTGGTGCTGGAGAAGAATTTGAAAAGATAAAAAAGATGGCATCTGATATGAATTTGAAACGACCAGTTGAATTTTTAGGAGTACTTAAACATGACGAAGTTCGTAAGTATATGGAAGAAGCAAATATATTTTTATTTACAAGTGATTTTAATGAAGGTTGGGGAGCAGTTCTTAATGAAGCTATGAATAGTGGTTGTGCAGTTGTAGCAAGCCATGCTATAGGCTCTGTTCCTTTTTTACTGAAACATGGCGAGAATGGGTTAATATCTGAAAATGGTAATATAGATGATTTATGTAATAAAGTAATATCACTTGAAAGAGATGTTGAATTGCGTGAAAGGTTAGGAAAAAATGCATATTTTACGTTAAAAAATACTTGGAATGCTGAAGTTGCAGCGAATAGGCTACTAAAATTATCTGAAAATTTATTAAAAGGATATGTGAATGAATATAAAGACGGTCCTTGTAGTAATGCAGAGATAATAAAAAATAATTGGTTTAAAAAGGGTTGAGATAAAGTGAAAAAAGTTTTTTTATGTGGACATACTGGAAGTCATAATCGAGGCTGTGAAGCAATTGTAAGGAGTACATCAGAAATATTAAAAAAATGTGGTATCAAAAATTTTTATCTTGCTACATTTGCTGCTTCCCAGGATATAAAAGTTGGTCTCGATCGTGAAGTAGCATTTATTGAATATAATAATTATTCAAAACATAAATTTATACGATATATTTCAGGTGTTTATACCAGGATATTGCACAATTATGAAAAGGGTCAAAAATTTATACAAAAGCCACTATGGAGTAAATTGGATAATGCAAGTTTATGTTTTAATATAGGTGGTGATACTTATTGCTATTCAAGACCTATTGTTTCGTTTGGATTAACCTCACATAATGAACGAAGCGGGATACCTACTGTACTTTGGGCATGTTCTATACAAAAAGAATTGATTGATTATGAAATGATCAAAGATTTAAATAAATATTCATTTATAATTCCAAGAGAAATTATTACTTATAATACATTATTGGAAGTTGGAATCCCAAAGGAAAAAATGTTTTTATGCTGTGATCCGGCATTTCTACTTGATATTGAAGAAACTAAATTACCTAATGGTTTTATAGAAGGAAAAACTATTGGCTTAAATATAAGCCCATTAGTTTTAAGACAGTTAAATAATAATAATATAGTATTTAGAAATATTAGGAACTTCATAGATTTTATTTTGCATAAAACTGATTATAATATTTGTATGATTCCTCATGTATATGATTACAGCATACAAAATGAAGATATATGGGTCCTAAAAGCGATAAAATCATTATATGAAAATAATGACCGTATTTTTCTAGTAAATGAAGATCTAAACTGTATGCAATTAAAATATATTATTTCAAAATGTCGTTTTTTTATAGGTGCCAGAACACATTCGACCATAGCAGCATATTCAACAAGTGTGCCAACACTTGCTTTGGGATATTCAGTTAAATCAATGGGAATTGCCACTGATCTTTTTGGAACTTATAATGGATATGTTTTACTTTATAATAAATTTCAAAATAATGATCAGTTAAAAGAAGCATTTATTAACATAATGAATAATGAAAATATAATACTTAAGAAATATAAAGAAGTTTTACCGTCCTATAAGGAAAGAGTGATAGAAGCTGCCAAATTTATTTTAAAAATGGAGAATAATGAAAGATGAATAAAAGTCAAATAAAAATTGGAATGGTTCTATCTTACATATATATTTTGTTTAACACAATAGTAGGAATTGTATTTACACCTTTTTTAATTAGAAATCTTGGTGATGTAGAATATGGCTTATATCAGATGATGGCTTCCTTTGCAAGTTATTTAGTCATTATGAATTTTGGAACAGGTACAGTTATAACTAGGTATGTAGCAATTTATATTGGTAAGAAGGATAAAAAAGGGGAAGCTAATTTTATTGCAATGAGTTTAATAATAACAAGTATGTTAATGGTATTAATTTGTGTAGTTGCATTAATTATGTATACTCAAATTGACAATATATTTGCAAATTCATTAACAAATGAGCAAATAGAAAAGTCTAAAATTATATATATTTTACTTGTTATAAATATAGCAATTGTATTAATATCACAAGCATTTGAGGGTATTATATCAGCATATGAGAAATTTATTGTTATAAATATTTGGCATATTGTAAAAATAACGCTTAAAGTTATGCTAGTTATTTTATTAGTACTTTATGGTTGGGATTCTATTGCGATTGTTCTTGTTGATTTATTGCTCTCTGTTTTGTTTTTATTTTTTGCTTTATGGTATGTTTTATACAAATTGAAAATTAAAATCAGACTCTATAAGTTTGAAAAAACCATTTTTGTTGATATAGCTGTTTTTTCTTTAGCAATTTTCTTTCAATCTATCGTAAATCAAGTAAATAATAATGTTGACAAAACTATATTAGGAATAATGATAGGACCTGAAAGTGTAACAATATACTCATTAGCAATGAATATATTTATTATATTTTCATCATTATCAACAGTAGCAATTCCAATTTATTTACCACAACTTACGAAATTAGTTGCAAATGGTGCTGATGGAGAAAAGCTAACGGATGCTATTATTGCTCCTAGCCGTATGCAAACAATAATTTCCGGAAGCATTCTGTTTGGATTTCTAATATGCGGCAAAGATTTTATTATAGTTTTGATGAAGGACATGAAATATCTTGCTGCATGGAATATTGCTGTAATTATAATGATTCCGTTATTTTTAACATACATAAATGGAATAGTAGTGAGTATTTTGGATGCTCTGAGAAAAAGAATGTTTAGATCAATATTACTTGTATGTATGGCAGGATTTAATATCTTTTTAAGTGTGTTATTAATAAAAGAAATTGGATATATTGGTGCACCAATTGGGACTGCTGTTGCTACATTTATTGGTCATGTTATTATTATGAATATTTATTATAAAAGAATTATCGGATTAAATGTGAAAAGAATGTTTTCAAGTATATTGAAAGGTATATTTCCTTGTTTGCTTGTTGCTTCAGTTGCTTCCTTACCTTTTGTGCTTTTATTTCCTTTGGGATTATCGGGCCTAATAGTAAAAGGCGGAATTTTCGTCTTTGTATTAACATTAACACTATATTATAAAGGACTTAGTATAACTGAAAAACGATTATTTATAAAACCAATAAGAGAATTATTAAATATTAATAAACATGATATAAGTAAAAGTAATTAGGAATAAATAATGCTCGCTCAACTGATTTGTTTGTAGTAATATTTATTCCCCAAATTGTATAAATCAAAAGCTAGGCTTTAAAATATTATTTATATTTTATTAAAAAACAGAATATTGTGTAAACTGCGATTTATACAAAAACTTTTTTAATGCTGAATAATTTTAAATATAACGAATATTTTATAAATTTATCAAAATATAATACACTTTAAATTCAACTATTGGAAAATGAAAATAAATGAGCTTATAATTTCAAAATAAAGAGAGGGGATTTTATGTGTTCAAAAATAAAACTTTACTAATAACAGGTGGGACAGGTTCATTTGGCAATGCCGTTGCGAAGCGATTTTTAGATACGGACATAAAAGAAATACGTATTTTCTCGCGTGATGAAAAGAAACAAGATGATATGAGGAAACAATATAAAAATGATAAGCTAAAATTTTATATTGGTGACGTGAGAGATTTGCAGTCTATCAAGAATGCCATGCATGGGGTTGATTATATTTTTCATGCAGCTGCTCTTAAGCAGGTTCCGTCCTGTGAGTTTTTTCCATTAGAAGCCGTTAAGACGAATGTATTGGGCACGGATAATGTATTAACTGCAGCTATTGAGTATGGTGTTCGAAAGGTTATTTGCTTATCTACTGATAAGGCAGCTTATCCCATTAATGCGATGGGAATTTCCAAGGCAATGATGGAAAAAGTTATGATAGCAAAATCTAAGACTGTTGATCCTGATAGAACTCTTATTTGCAGTACACGTTATGGCAATGTTATGGCTTCAAGAGGCTCTGTAATACCGCTTTTTATTGAGCAGATTAAAAGCGGACAACCATTGACGGTGACCAATCCCAATATGACAAGGTTTTTAATGAGTCTTGATGAGGCTGTAGAGCTTGTTGTATTTGCATTTCAACATGCTGAAGCAGGAGATATTATGGTACAAAAAGCGCCGGCATCAACCATTGGTGATTTGGCTCAGGCAATAAAAGAACTTTTTGATGCGGATAATGAAATTAAGATTATTGGTACCCGTCATGGTGAAAAAAGATATGAGACGCTTCTTACAAGGGAAGAATACTTAAAAGCAGAAGATATGGGTAATTTTTTTAGAGTGCCTGCAGATAAAAGAGACCTGAACTATGACAAATATTTTGTAGAAGGGAATCAAATGCTTTCATGTGATGTTGAGTATAATTCGGATAATACAGAAAGATTAAATATTGCTCAAATAAAACAAAAATTATTGTCTATTGAGTATGTAAGAAATGAGCTGGAATATTTTAAAGCCAGAAATGAGGCTGCAGCCACAAAACATTTTACTATATAAATCCGAAAGGCTGGATTAAGTTATGAAGATACTTATAACCGGAGCAAAGGGTTTTATTGGAAAGAATCTTGTTGCGGAGTTGAAAAACCAAAAATATACGGATATTTTTGAATATGATATGGATACTGACCCGGCTTTATTGGACACCTATTGCAGGGAAACGGATTTTGTTTTTCATCTTGCCGGGGTAAATCGGCCAAATGACCAATCAGAATTTATGAAAGGCAATTTCGGTTTTACATCAAAGTTGCTTGATACATTAAAGAGATATAACAATACTTGTCCTGTTATGATTTCATCCTCTATTCAAGCGGTTTTAGATAATCCATATGGGAAGAGTAAAAAAGCAGGAGAAGATTTATTATTTGAATATGGCAATGAAGTAGGAGCAAAAGTATTGGTTTATCGTTTTCCAAATGTATTTGGCAAGTGGTGCAGGCCGAATTATAACAGTGCAGTAGCAACTTTTTGTTATCATATTGCACGCGATTTGCCTATAACAGTAAATGACCCAAGTGTTGTTATGAACCTTGTATACATAGATGATGTAGTTGAAGAATTAATCAATGCTCTTGAAGGAAAGGAAAATAGAAACGGTGATTTTTGTGAAGTGCCGATAGTGCATACTGTTACGCTTGGCAAGATTGTTGATTTGCTTTATTCATTTAAAAAGAGTCGTGAAGAACGTTCTATTCCTGATATGTCTGATGCTTTTACCAAAAAGCTGTATAGTACATATTTGAGCTATTTGCCGGAAAATCAATTCAGCTACGAATTGAAAATGAATGTTGATCATAGAGGTTCCTTTACTGAATTTATAAGAACATTTGACAGAGGGCAATTTTCAGTGAATATTTCAAAACCGGGTATTACGAAGGGAAACCATTGGCATCACACGAAAAATGAGAAGCTCCTTGTAGTAAGCGGTAAAGGGGTTATTAGATTTAGAAAGATTGACTCCGATGAAGTCATAGAATATTACGTCAGCGGCAATAAGCTTGAAGTAGTGGACATTCCGCCGGGATATACTCATAATATTGAGAATTTGGGGGATACGGATATGGTTACGATAATGTGGGCTAATGAATGTTTTGATCCTGAAAAACCTGATACTTATTATTTGGAGGTATAACAAATGAAGAAATTAAAAGTCATGACAGTGGTTGGAACAAGGCCTGAGATTATCAGATTATCAGCTGTTATTAATAAATTAGAACAATCTGAAGCAATTGAGCACATACTCGTTCATACCGGACAGAATTATGATTATGAATTAAATGAGGTATTTTTTAAAGATTTTAAGTTAAAAAAGCCGGATTATTTTCTTAATGCGGCAATAGGTACACCTATAGAAACAATAGGAAATATTCTTATTAAGATTGATCCTATTCTGGAAGAAGTGAAGCCGGATGCTTTTTTGGTACTTGGGGATACCAATAGCTGCTTATGTGCCATAGCAGCTAAGAGAAGACATATACCTATATTTCATATGGAAGCAGGAAATCGATGCTTTGACCAAAGAGTGCCGGAAGAAACAAATAGAAAAATAGTAGATCATATAGCAGATATTAATTTGACTTATAGCGATATTGCAAGAGAATATCTTTTAAGAGAGGGACTTCCAGCAGACAGAGTTATTAAGACAGGAAGCCCTATGTTTGAAGTTATCAATTCCAGAAGAGAAGATATTGAAAAGTCGGATGTTTTAGAAAGACTGGGGCTTGAAAAAGGAAAGTATTTTGTAGTATCGGCACATAGGGAAGAAAACATTAATTCTGAAGTTAACTTTTTGAATTTGGTAGATAGTTTAAATGCTGTTGCAGAGAAATATAAAATGCCGTTAATTGTAAGTACTCATCCAAGAACCAGAAAAATGATAGAAGCAAAAGGGATCCAATTTAATACATTGATAAAAACAATGAAGCCTTTGGGATTTAACGATTATGTTAAACTTCAGATTCACGCAAAAGCTGTACTTAGCGATAGTGGCACAATAAGTGAAGAATCATCAATTTTAGGATTGAAGGCGCTTAATATCAGAGAAGCGCATGAAAGACCGGAAGCGATGGAAGAAGCATCCGTTATGATGGTCGGACTTAAGAAAGAGAGAATACTTCAGGGATTAGAAGTACTTGAAACACAGAGAAGAGATACATTGAGATTGGTTGAAGATTATAGTATGCCTAATGTATCGGATAAGGTATTGAGGATTATTTTGTCCTATACGGATTATGTAAATCGGGTCGTTTGGGGGAAAGGTTATTGAAAATATGATTCATAGACTTAACCCATTTCAAATGTCTTTATACCTAAGGTTAAAGAATGGTAACCCGTATGGATAATGATATGAGCAGCATATCCGATTTATATACTAAAACAGGACGAATACAATTCATTATTCTTTTTAATTTGTTCATGTTTATCAGGTTTAATTTTTTTGGGGAAGCCGTTTATTAATGATGTCACCACCGGTGTATAATTGATTCTTTCCAATCTTAGTTGAAAAATCGAATATAGTTTATTTGAAATAGCAGATTTAAGGTTATAAAATCGCCTTATTTCAATTAAACTCCGGAAAGAACCAAAAATAATTTGGCGTTAATAGTTAATATATAAAAGAAATCAGTCGAGAATTTATTTATCTGTCTGATTTTTTTTTGCATATTTTTGCTTAATAAACTCAATATATTCTTCAATTGCGTATTTCGGACACATGCGGACACCGATTTCGGAATTATCCGGACAGTATAACGGAAT